>MDTD01139924.1_pt1:0-10000 | contig 47562 bp, 42 predicted proteins | sample 811221 | NCBI WGS metagenome assembly MDTD01 (sample SAMN05326646, study PRJNA326480) | marine metagenome | isolation source: seawater | place: Pacific Ocean: South West | collected 2011 | reverse complement strand
TGTGAATTCTCAATCAGCAGTGAAAACATAGCTTTTATCGACCCGGTAAAAGTTAAAGATAGCGATTACCTAAAAGGAGATGACATTCTTTTTAATTGGAGGAATGGGAGTCAAGATCATATAGGAAAGACTGCATTGATTCAGAAAGACCTTGATTATGTTCATGTCGGCTTTTTTTTAAGGATAAAAACCGACAAGTCAAAGGTGTCACCTCACTACCTTTATTGGTACCTCAGATATCTGAAGCATTCCGGTTTTTTCTCTGGAGCAAAGCAGCAAGTAAATAGGACCTTTAATAAAGGCGAGTTGTTATTGCTTGACATAGCTAGGTACTCTCCAGAGGAAGAAGACCGCATTGCTTCAATGCTGAATTCTATATCTGCGGAGAAAAAGGCTGTTGCTAAGTCAGTCAAAAACTACAAATCATTCCGCCGCAGTTTAGCTACTCAAATCCTCCAAGGAGGTGTCCAATGAGCTTCAATGAGATGAACACCATCGAGAATGCTCTGCGTGACCACCTCGTTGGCAAGCCGGTCACCGCTCAAACCGGCATGGTGGCTGAAGAGACAGCGGAATACATTGCGGGCAACAGAGACCTGAAGTGGAAATATGTCCATGGTGAGAATCTGGTGCTTTATGGCAAGCAGCCGCAGGATGTCTTTGTCGATACCTGGCTCAAGGATGCGTTGTGCAGATTGAATAAACCACTGGCTGCCAATCCGGATCTGGCCGATGAAGTGATTCACCGCCTGCGTGGCGTGCTGCTAGAAGCGGGTTACAGCGGACTTATCCGCGCCAATGAGATTTTTCAGGATTGGCTGCTGGGTCGAATATCCATGCCGCTTGGCAAAGATGGTGAACACATCACGATCCATCTAATCGATTTTGATACCCCGCAGAACAATCACTTTGTGGTCAGCCAGCAGGTTCAGTTTACCGGCACGAGAGACTGCTATTTTGACTTGGTGCTCTATATCAACGGGCTGCCGCTGGTGGTTGGTGAGGTGAAAACGCCGGTGCGCGATGCTATCAGTTGGCAGGATGGCGCGGCGGATTTTCTGGGCGGTCAAAAACATTACTGGGAAAACCAGAAAGCCTTTTTTGTTCCGAACCTGCTCTGCTTCGCCTCGGAAGGAAAGACCTTCTATTACGGCGCGATCGGTGCCCGTTTCAAGAATTGGGCTCCGTGGCATAGTACCGAAGACCGGGAAGAAATTCCGCAGGACATGCGCACCGTACTAAAGAGTGCCGAGCGTCTGCTGCACCCGAAGACCCTGTTGGAAATCCTGCAATCCTTTGTAGTGTTCTCGACGGTCAAACAGGGTGAAGGCAAGCCGAGTTTCAAAATCAAGATTCTGCCTCGCTACCCGCAATATGAAGCCGCCAAGGCTATTGTGGAGCGTGTAAAGACGCAGGATGCCCGACAGGGACTGATCTGGCATTTTCAGGGTTCCGGTAAATCACTCTTGATGCTGTTTGCAGCGCAGATGCTTAAGGCAGACCCAGACCTGAAAAACCCCACTGTTGTGGTGGTCGTTGACCGGGTGGACCTGGATAGTCAGATTAATTCCGTGTTCAACAATGCCGCTGTCAAAAACGTTACGCCGGTGAAGTCCTGCAAGGCACTGGCTCAGGAACTCAAACAAGACTCCCGACAGATACTGATCACCACCGTCTTCAAATTTGATGAGGTGGAAATTGATGAACACCAGACCGATGGCCTGAATCCCCGGGATAATATCATTGTGCTGGTGGACGAGGCGCACCGCACGCAGGAAGGTAGCCTGGGTGAAAAGATGCGCTGGGCGCTGCCGAACGCTTTTTTCTTCGGGTTGACCGGTACGCCGATTTCAGGTCTTGAAAGAAACACCTTTAAGCTGTTCGGCGCACCCAATGACCCGGGCAGATACCTCAATCGCTATTCCTATAAGCAGTCCATCCGTGATGAGGCGACGCTGCCTGTCAAATTTGAGCCTCGTCTGGTTGAGTTGCGCATTGACCGGAAAACCATCGATGAGGGATTTGAGGAGCTGGCGGAACAAAACAACCTCAATGATGAAGAGAGAGCGTTTATCTCTCAAAAAGCTGGAAAGCTAGCGCATCTGCTGAAAGCACCCAAGCGAATAACGGCCATTGCTGATGATATTTCAAATCACTATCAAAGCCACGTCGCCCCCAAACAGTTCAAAGGGATGGTCGTCGTGTATGACCGCGAGGCTGTGGTTCGAATGTATTACCTCCTTTGCGAGCAACTCGGAAAAGAGGCTGTTGAAGTGGTCATGAACATTTCACAGGGCACCATTGAAAAAGAAACCGATGAAAATGGGAAACCTAAAAAAATAGCGCCGGATTGGCTTAAATGGCAGAAATTAGATCTTCCGGTTGAAAAAGCTGATTTTAAACGCTGGCAGGGTATTGATGCCAGTCCGGAAGCTCAAGAGCAACTCCTTGATTGCTACCGTGATGCCACCGATCCGCTGAAGGTCATTATTGTAACCGCCAAGCTGCTTACGGGCTTCGATGCACCAATCTGCTACTGCATGTATCTGGATAAACCGCTAAAGGATCACACCCTGCTTCAGGCCATGTGCCGTACCAACCGTCTCTACAGTGACACCAAAAAACACGGCTTGATTATTGATTATCTCGGGGTGTTTGAAAATGTCGCCAAGGCACTGGATTACGATCCCAAGGAAATCGAAGGCGTGGTGGAAAGCGTTGAGGCATTCAAAAAGCTGTTTCCTGAAGCCATTGGAAAATGCCTGGAGTATTTCCCGGGCGTCGATCGGATCGTTGAAGGCTATGAAGGCTTGATTGCCGCGCAGGATTGTCTGATCGGTAATGAAAAGAAAGATGCCTTTGCGGCGCAGTTCAATGTGTTGAAACGCTTCTGGGAAGCCATTACACCAGATCCTTACCTGAATGCCTTCCGCAAAGATTACCGCTGGCTGGCGCAGGTTTATGAGTCCATTAAACCAGTTGGCGGATTGGGCTCTCTGCTCTGGGAATCACTTGGGCCGGAAACAATCAAGCTGATCCATGAAAATACCGAAATTGACCGGATCAGAGATGATATCGATGAGTTGGTCATGGATGCTGAGTCTGTTTTTGAACTGACAGAGGAAGAGCGAAAGAAAAAAGCCAAGAAACTGAACCTGTCGCTTATGGCAAAGGTCCGCTCCAAGAATGATCCCCGTTTTGAAGAGCTGGGGCAGCGCCTAGAGCGTCTCAAAGATAAGTATGAAGCCGGTGTTCTGAGCAGCCTTGAATGGTTGAAAGAGCTTCTTGATGCGGCCCGAGATATGGTCCGCCTCGAAAACCAGACCCATGAAGAGGTTATTCCGGATGATAAGCAGGCACTGACCGAAATATTCCTGGAACTAAGAAACGGCACCACACCTCAGATCATCGCCAATGTTGTTGAGGACATTGATAAGATTGTCCGGGCCACCCGATTTGACGGCTGGCAAAGCACGCACGCCGGGCAAAAGGAAATCCAGAAAGTGCTTCGGCAAACGCTTTTCAAATACAAGCTCCATAAAGAGCAGGAACTATTCGAGAAGGCATATGGGTATATACGGGAACATTATTAAAGAGCTGGAACAAGGTAAAACCCATCAGCTATACAGCCGCCATGCAGTCACTTTTGTCGAAGAAAACAGAGAACTCAGGTTCTCGATCGAAGGCTGGGTGTTGTTGATAAACTATAGGGTTTAAAAACATAAGAATATTTAACAGGGGAGTGTGACGAAATACAATTATTCACGGTGCTCGGGTGTAATTAAGCATGTAAGTATTGCTCTAAAGAAGACGGTGGAGTTCGCGGTTCCAAGTGGAAGTGAAAATTGAGTATTCACTTGATGAGTTCAACGCCTTTACTGAAAAGCACAGGATGTAACAAATATAATCAATCCCAAGAATAAGTGTTTCATAAATATCCTTTAAAACAAATGACACAATTCTCTTCACCATTTCATAAAAAATCATTCTGCGCGCCAATTGCGCGCCAGTTACACAGTTTGGATACTCAAGTTAGATGTCAGAACAGACAGTCAAAGCATTGAAATGATTGAGGAATGCGATGGTCGGGGCAGCAGGATTTGAACCTGCGACCTCGTCGTCCCGAACATCGCAAAAAGCCCGGATTTCCGCCCCTTTCAGCCCCATTGGTTCACATTTTGTCACACGATTTTCTGCCGCTTTCAAGCCCCCGCGCGCCACTTGCGCGCCAGTTTTCTAAAACCAACCACTCCAACGAAAAATCTGGTAACAAATGCCTGTAACCCACCGGAAGAATTGGCTTTGCTCTCCTGCTAGGCGTTTGAGTAAAGCATATCACGTAATTTAACGTATATTTAAATATTCCTTATGTCAGTTAACGTCCATTAATGTTGACTTTAAACGCTCATATGAAAGGTTTTGGCCATCAGAACAAATGGGGTGGCATTGTTTTCGTCAAGCTTGGAAAGATTCAGCCAAACGCACCCATTAGAATCTTGCCCATCCCCTTCAGTCATTGGATCTCCCGATATCTCAACCTGGAATAACACGCCAATGTGTCGAAGCTCACATGACGCATCGCCATCTTGATACGGGTAAAGAGCACTCACAGCCTTAATCTGTTCCAGTTTCTCAACTGTACAGCCAGTTTCTTCCAATATCTCACGCGTTACCGTTTGCTCAAGCAGTTCTCCATCCTCTGAGCTGCCACCAGGTAAATCATACAGGCCAGTGTACGGGCCACGTGCTTTCTTGATAACAAGCATTTTCGTTCCGCTGGAGATAACGCCATATACGCCAAAATGTGAATGTTTGTTCATTTCTTTTCCTTTCTTATCTACTCATAGCATTTTCAAATGATTTTTTCAGTCTATTTAGTGTGCTTGTAGCGTGTTCCCTAGACCATTCTGGTGATAGTTTGGGAATGATGTATGTGTAGTAGTCAGTGGGCAGCATAAACATTGCCGCTTAAAGCCTTTACATGACATGAAATATTTGTTACTGAAACAGAATATTTGAATGTATCTCCTTTAAGGACTTAATCGAGCAAAGAGTTGAAACAATGTCTGTTAACGCACATGCTCCCGGAAAACATCTTCTTCTAGATCTTTATGGAGCAGAAAATTTATCTGATATCAACCATGTTAAAAGCACCTTGGAAAAGGTAGCTAAAGACATAGGTGCAACAATTTTGGACAGCACGTTTCATTCATTCGGGGAGGGATCAGGTGTTACTGGTGTAGTTGTTCTTGGGGAGTCACACATCAGTGCACATACATGGCCAGAAACGAATTTCGCAGCTTTGGATGTCTTTGTATGTGGGGCTACTGATGCAGAAAAAGCGATTAAACCGATTCAAGAAGGATTTAAGCCCAAACGAACCTATCTCAGAACAGAAATACGTGGTGAAGAAGAAGGAATCTCTCATGTTGTGGTTACTTGTGACTCACATGAGACCAAAGGGTTTTCTGTTCGACATACACTGAAATCTTTGGTTGAACAAGATTATCCCAAAGATAAAACAGAAATTATTCTTGTTGAAAACAGCAGAGATAAGTCCAGAGCTTTGGAATTGCGCGAAACTGTTGATCGATATAACCAACAGCACCCAGGGCTAATAAAGATCATTGACAACCCTCAATCTTTACCTGTTGCTGAAGCACGAAATCAAGCTGTTCAACAGGCACGGTATCCTACTATAAGTTTCTCAGACGATGATATTTTATTAGTAGACAAGGAGTCTTTATCCAAAATTGCTAAATATGCGTGTGTATATAAACATGGCTATGGAGCTATTCGACACTGGACAAATGACAATACCTTCCAACAACGTAGCTCGGCACTTTTGAGCGGTGATGAAATAATTGAATTAGGAAAAGATACAAATATCCCGACAGAAGGTCATTTATCCAAAACATTTATTGCAAATTTTGGGTTTTGTCGAAAAGAAGATTTTCTACGTACAGGAGGGTTTGAGGATTTTGGCAGTTATGGCTATGAAGATGATGCTTTAATGTTCAAGCTTTACAGAGATAGCCCTCATGTCAAAATATTAGACGATATAAATGTTGTTCATGTAAATCATCCAAGTGAACGGGATGATACGCAGTCACGAAAGCGTTATCAAGAATTTTTAATGCGTGATAATGTTTTCGATTTTGATGTTATAGCTTTATTCAATGGGCAAGGATATGATCCTATAGAGCCTTTAAAAGCAGATCATCATTCAGAAAAAATAGTACAGGCTTATCAGACTTACAAAAAGCTTATTCCCCTCGATATCCAATGTGCCGAAGACGCAGAACAAAAAGCTGATTATTGGAAAGGTAACTACCAATATGGTTTTACAGAGTACTCCCGCCGTGTAAGTGGGTTGTTCCTGGCAAAAGATCTTGATACTTTCGTGAAAGAATCGGAATCTGATTTTGATAACTTAGGACTCGTGTTTCAAAGTGCTGCGGATGCTGGTTTGGTTTCTGTTTCACCCGAAGGTCAATTGAAAACTACTTTCCAATATCAACACGCAGTATCTGAACAACACTATCCAATAACGCAAGTACATGCAAATGCAGCATATAACCAATTTCCGTGCGACGCAGAATCCGCACAAAGACGAATTAATCTTTTAAAAGAAAAATACCCTTTTGCGGAATATATGCGCGTTGGATTTGTAGGAGATGATGATCAGGTCAGTGTACATGCTGCAACTCAACCATGGATACAGCCTGTTGTCATTGAGAGAGATCCTGCCGTTGTTGACCTCCTGCGCAAAGGAAATGAACGCTCTGAAATATACACAGGTGATATTCGTGAGATTGATCAAAGCGGAATAGGTAAGTTCGCGACATTCTTTGTTGATCCACCCTATACAGTCGATGGTGCTTTAGCTTTTATTGCAGGTGCTTTGAAAGCAACAGATTTTGATCATGAAAATGAAAGAGAGTTTTACGCCATCCTTAACCCTACCATCATGGGGAAAGGAATGTATGATCTATTTTCCACCTTGGGACGTAATGGTATCAATGTTGTAGAGGCAAGAAAAAACTTTAGCGCTTATAAACTGCCTGAACATTTTGATGAGAAAGCGCGTGCCCAAAAACTTTTAGCACAATACGGGGTCAAAACTGATGCCCTATCTTACAGCTCATCGTCCAATTTGTATGTGTTTAAAGCTCGCAATCCTGATATCAAGGGTATAGAAAGGGCCATAAGAGCAGAGAAAATATATGAACACTATGGAAGATAAGAAGAACCAGATCGTCTATAAAGAAATGAAAGCAAGTGATATTGCCGAACTTTCTGACGCTCGTACGCTATATACCGTTGATTTTAGAGCTATAAGCGAAAACATGACCTATGACATCCCGGCGATGTTTAAATACGAAAACCTGATGCCGTGGGTTTTACAAGGACAACATGTATGTGTCAATAATCAGACTTTGCCGGCATACAAGAATAAAAATAATCTTTTATACGTGCCAATGTCTTCCGATAGCCGTCATTCAATATATAAACGGCTTCATGATGTTGTCACGCCCGATCACATTCAAAACCTGCATGTGTGCATTCCTCATCCTGACGCAGAAATTCTAGCAAAGGAAAAAGGATGGACATTTAACGCCACATATTCGGATTATTTGGCCTGGAATGACAAAATTTTACAGAAAAAATATTTTGGTGAGCAAACCCCTGCGTGGGAACTTCTAACGGAAAATACGCCAGCAAGGAAAGATATTTATATCAAACGCAGGCAAGGATCGGGCGGGTTTACATTATATACACCTTCCGATTTATCAGACGAAAATGTCTGGTCAAAAATTGATCATAATCATGATTGGTATATAGAACAATGTAAGGAGGGACTTTCTTGTAGTGTGCAGGTTTATAAATGCAATGAAAGCACCTTTACTGTTTTTGGCTTTTCTCATCAGTTGATTGAAGATCACAAATTCTTTTCAGGGGCCATTCTACAGCCATTAAACAGGATTTTACCAAAACACAGGGAACAAATTGATGCGTTGATCCATAAAGTTTCAAATCATATACAACACTATGTAGGCTTTTTGGGGTTAGACTTTATATTATCTGATGATGGGAAGATTTGGGCACTCGAGCTGAACATAAGAATGACAGCCATGACCATTCCAACACTTTTGTTTAATGAAATGCCCAAAGGAAGAACAGCCGCCTTTATGGAAGACGTTATGACCCGTCACACAGATGATTTGGTTTTGACAGGCCTTCCGACAGGAGAAATGGATGTTTTAAGGTTTTTAAATGCGTAATATTGTTGTCGTACCTGCTCATTATAAAGGAACGTCTTTTGAAGAAATATCTCGTGCATTCAAAATAGCCGCTGAAAGGCAGAATCTTGACGTGTCTTTTGTTGGAGGAAAAGTTTTTCCAAACAATCTCCCGCATGGACAGTTGGATGATTTAGATTATACACGAGAACAGCTAAAAATATTACAGCAATTAATAGAAATTGAACCTAAACAAAAAGGTGAACCTCTACGTATACTTTTCTTGGATGCATTCAATCCAGGATTGGATATACTGAGATACGCGCATACACAACGTGGAGTGAACGCAACATATTCTGCACTTGTGCATGGAGGTAGTTACCTAGAAAATGATTTGTACAGTGAAACATGGGTTTCTCCTTATGAAGCTGCATGGCTTCAATCGTATAACCGCCTGTATGTTTCTAGCCCTTACTCAAAATCAAAACTTTCAGAAGATTTTCAAGGAAAAACTGTTATTTCCCCTTGGGGGATGGATGCATTTCAACCTGCGGATCCTACAGACAAAGATATTGATGTGATTTTTCCGCATCGTTTGGATTCTGATAAAGGGGTGAAATTTTTTATAGATGTTGCAGAAAGCATGCCACATGTACGGTTTCTTGTTACGCAAGCGACTACCGATCCAATAAAAATGGAAGAGTCCCCTTATTATAAGATAATCCAGGATTTACTAAATGTTTCTTTCGCCGTTGGTGAAAACGATGAAGATCATCACAAAACATTAAGGCGATCAAAGATTGTTTTCAGTCATGCACGACAAGAGCTTTTTGGTTACTCGGTTATGAAAGCCGTTTTGTCAGATTGCATACCTGTTGTTCCGAATGATCAATGTTATCCGAACTTCTTCCCGCAGCCCTTCAGGTATGCAACAAAGCACGAGGCTTGCACCCTGATTGATAGTGTGTTAACCCAACACAAGCAAATGATATCGTCTCCTGATTTTGAGCAACTCAAGAAACAGATTTCTTCATTTTCTTTTGGTAATATTTTATCAGATTTCATTCGTACAGCTCCATCTCCAGAACTTGTGAAGTGGCAGATGCAACGGTGATCATCACTTCCTATCATCAAAGCAAAACAATTAACGAAAGTTTTGGTAATTTTGTCTATCATGCTACCTGTTTAGCATAGAGCAAAAATGACTTACATCTGTTTTTGCTTATTGAGTTTTTGATGTGTGAAAGGTGTCGCTACTCACCTTCGCATGGATCAGCAAAGAGTGGGTGAAGAGACAAATGAACCTCGACAGGCTGTTCCAGTCTTAGGACGATGTAGTTATCGTGCTGTTGGATTTGATAGGATTTATCAGACAGCTCAGGAATTTTGCCTTGGAACCTATGTTTTGCGGTTACTGGCAAAAGCTCTTCAAGCGTACATCCAATAGCCTTGGCCAGGCGTTGCATCCACTCTAAAGTGAGTTGACGTTCCCCAGCTTCCAGTTTGTAAATTTGACTGCGTGACGTGCCGGCACGTTCAGCCAGCTCTGTCATGGTAAGTTTCGCACGTTTACGGCACGTACGGATACCGTTAGGAAAATCTCTCATCTTCCCTGACTCCCAGTTATTTTTCGTTTTTATGGTTTTAGATATTTCTGCCTGGGATGGTCGTTATCGTTGAACGCTTCTTTGGTCTGTTTGACTACGCAGCAAACTGCATAGCGTAACAGGCGTTTTCGTCGTCGTTCTGTAACAATT
>MDTD01072213.1_pt1 | contig 47572 bp, 61 predicted proteins | sample 811221 | NCBI WGS metagenome assembly MDTD01 (sample SAMN05326646, study PRJNA326480) | marine metagenome | isolation source: seawater | place: Pacific Ocean: South West | collected 2011 | reverse complement strand
GTTCCTCCACTTGAACATAATATTTTATTAATTAAATAATAATCAGCAGGCATTGTATACACATTAGCTGCGTCTTGCGTCAGTTGCGCTGTTACGGAAAAAGTATCAATAACTTCCTCATAACCCTTTTTTATATCTGCATAACCTGTTCCAGAAACTCTCGCGTTCTCTTCGTTTATTTGTCGGTTATAATTATAAAAATACTCATCAAATATATCCAACTGCGCCTGTTTAGCAAACAAGTTAAAATCTGCAGGAGATATATACCCGTAGTTGTTTTTATTTATAATCGCTAATACTGTGTTTCGTACAGAATTTATCATTGTACTTGAGTTTGTACAAAGATACGCAAAAAAAAAGAGGCCGTTGATTTTGACCTCTTCTTACATATACGATAATGTTTACTTGTTTTTAAGCAGTTCTTTCAAGTGTTTATAAACCTCAACACCTTCATCACTTATAAAAAAGGATGATGCCATATATATTGGGTCTTCCCCATACGGAACATTCATCAGTTTCTTTTTGTTAGATGGAGTGTTAAACCAAATCTCTTTATCTTTATTGCGTAGCGTCAAAAGATTAGCATCAAAGAATCCTTGAATCGTTGCATTCATCTTCAACGATGGGTCTCTTAGTATTTTCAAAAAGTCCTCTGGTTGACGTTTTGCAAACCTTAGTATTTCTCTTTTCAGCTCTTGTAAACTATATCTTGCAGGGTCTTTCTGAAACAAAACTCGAGATATGTTTTCTACCTGGTCTACCTCTAGCTGCCTTGCTTCAATCAACGCATCTACCTCTGTTTCTATAATTTCATTTTCCCTTGCTGCTTCAGCCTCTTTGTTTATTTCTACAAATATTCTTCCATTACCAGGATGTAAGTCTAAAAACTTTTGAAGAACCTGGTTTGTCTTCGGAACACTCAAAAAACCATTTTCAAAAACTATAGGTTCTAAAATAGCTGTATCGTCTTGTTCATCTTGAAATGGACTGTTTTGATTTCTAGCATAACGTAAAGGTCGGTTTACACCTGACTTTTCGTCAAACCATAATAAAGGAAATCTTTGTGTGTGTCGGGATGCTAATATTAAAGATAACGGAGCGTTTTCTTTAGTTAGCTTATAAGCTTTCGCTTTGAATGTATTTTTCATTTAATTAGATTTAAAATTTAAAAATAAGAGAGGGAGACTTGCCCCCTCTCTTTACTTAACTACTATTCTTGGAATAAGAAGAAGTTGTTAGCACCTAATGTACAAACAGCTCTTTCTGACAAGAAGTTAACTTGCATATTATCCACATCAGTAGTAGCAGCGCCACCAGCTGATCCAGTAATCCAAGTTTTGTATCTTCTATCTTCAGTCTCAGAAGCTCTGTATCTTACATGAAGGAATGGTCTCTTAGCATTTTTACCAAGGATTTGGTCGTAAACGCTAGTTGATCCAGCTGGAACAAGTAGGCCGTTAATTCTGCCTGAACCTGCACCTGTTGGTAAACCACCTCTCATTGTAGGATCGTTAAGATATTTCCAATCTGTTTTATAGAAGTCGTAACCTCTTCTGAATCCAGAGAAACCTAAATTTAGAGCCATCTCTTCATCATTATCAAATAGACCGTAAGAAGTACCGTTTGCACCATAAGAATTTTGTGCAGCTAGCATATCATCAATGTCGAATGAAAATTGTCTGTCGACAAATATCACATTCTCTTCGATTGAACCTTGCTTATCTAGTCTACTGATAATAGAATCAAAATCAGCTAATGTAGTTGGGTTTCCACCGTCCCAGATATTTCCTCTTTGAGAAACTGAATAGAATATTCCATCCGAACCAGCTCCTTGAGCTCCAGCACCAGTGTTTAAACCGATTGCTGCAGTAGCACCTGATCCCACTTCAGCTGGAACTGCCTCTATCATTGCAGTTTCCAAGTAATCATCAAATCTTAGTCTTGTTTCATGCTCAGACTTTAGATACCATAGGTATCCAGTAGCACCATCTTCAGTTGTAACTTCAATCCAACCGATTTGAGCCATGTCTGATCCATTAACAGTGTAAGTATCTTTAATGATAATAGGCTTGTTTTCAAAGATAAAGTCGTTAGCCTCTAAAGAACCAGCCATTCCTGCTGTTCCTTTTTGAAACTCTGATCCATATATAAATACAGTAACATCTGCGTTACCAGCACCTGTTCCAGCAGTTACAAGACCACCTGCTTCATAAAAAGCACAAGTGAATTGTCCTCTACCACCACCAGCATTGTCTACTGCAGTTACAACAGCTTTATTAGATCCTGAACCATCGTTTTGAACAACTACAATAGTTTGACCTACTCTAATTACTTGCTCTGCAGTAGTTGGATCTAAAGTGTCATTAACTTGGAAAGTAGCTGTATCCGCATTTACATTTGCAGCTGTTCCTACGTTTGTGTATTTAGTATGTAATCTACCTTGCTCTGCCCATTTAATAAGGTCAGAGTTAGTTGGCATTTCTGCCCCCACCATTCTTAAAAATGATGAGATTGTTCTATTTCCATAGCGCTCAAACTCTTTTTCATAAGTATCAGGTAGATACTGATTCAAAAAGTCAAAGTTAACTATGTAGTTTTGCGCAGTTGGAGTTCTTTCTGAACTCGGTGTCAACGCAAAAGTCGGGGTTGTTTTTACCTGTCCTGGCATAATTTTAATTTTTTAATATTTAACTTCTTTTTATACTCTTAATTCTTAGTCCTCGGCTTGAAGGCTGAGAAACTGATTTAACTTTAAACCCACCTTTACTTAAAACTTCTGGTGCTTTACGCTCAGACATATCTATATTTTTAGTCTTTCGTATAACATCTTCTGTTGCCGCTGATTTACCTTGATCATAAAAGAACTTAGCAAACCTTTCGGGGTTCATAGCTACTGCCAAAGCTTTATGGTATCCTATTGCGTCTTTTATATACCCTTTTTCATCTAAAAATTTTTGTACAAAATTCAAAGCTGTTTGTTGGGCTTTCTTCAACTCGGATGCGTTTCCAGGAGAAAAAACTAGAGATTTGTCGTCTATTTCGAATTTAAAACCTTTAAAATCGTCATTAAAAACTTCATCAGTTTTTTTAACAAACCATTGAGATCTATATTCATTTTCCTGCTGTTGAGCTTTAGCATCTTCAAGAGACTGCCTGTAAGCTATATATTCTTCATCAACAGCGCCAGAACTTTCCCTTGACTCAAGGGGCTGCTTATACAGCTCTTGTTGATTTCTAAAGAATTTTTTTGCTTTAGCAATTTCTTTTTTCTTAGCAAGCTTTACCTTTTTAATATCATTGGGCTCATCCACTTCTTCATCGTAGCGAAAATCATCCATCATCATATCTATATCTTCTGAATCTAAACCTTCTTCAGTTACAGAATAATATTCTCTAAGTAAAGCGTCAGGACTTAAATCAGAAAAATCTCTTTGCAATTTAGCATAGTCTCCTATTCCTCGTCCTGTTTCTTTTTTATACTTAAAGTATGCAGCAACATCTTCTGGTAATTCTTCTGCTTTTTCCCTTTCAGTTAAAAGCTCATCCATAGATGTAATCTGCTTACCGTATCTCTTATCAATATATGAAAGAACATCTTTGTCTTCGATTTCACGAGGTTGAGGTTCAGGAGTTTCGTCCTTAACTTCAACTTCTTGCTCGCTGACAACTTCTTTTTCGGTGGATTCTTCTTTTACTTCTGGTTCAGAAGGTGTTTCCTCCACTTTTACTTCCTCTGTAGAACTTTCTGTTGGTTGCTCTACTTGAGTTTGTTTTTCTTCGTGCTTATCTAAAAGCTCTTTTTCTATTTCTTGTTTTGACTTTGGTTCAACGTCAGTTAGTTCTCGTACTTTTATTTCCATTTAATTAAATTTTATACAAAGTTAAATAAAAATAAAATACACTTTTACCTAGGTGAAAACTCGGCTAAATCAAAACCATCTAAAGAATCTTCGTTAGATTCGAAAGTTTTTGGAGGTAAATTGTTTTTACGTTGAGTTATTAGTTGTGACTGCTCACTATTAGCTTGACTAATTCTTTTGCTTTTACCTTCCTCTTTGTTTTGCTCTCTTTGATTCAAAGCAGCTTGAGTCATTCCTTGTAATTGAAGATTATATTGAAACTCCTGCTCCATAAGTTTAGACTTTAACTGAGCCTCGTTATTGTTTTTTTCTATTTCAAAAGCTATTTCCGCTTGCTTGTATTTCATTTTATACATATTCTCAGCTTCCATTTTTTGCATAGCTATTTGACCAGCTAATTCTTGAGACTGCATTTGTGACTGATTAGTTAAAGCTTGCTTTTGCATTTCATTTTTCTGATCTTGTTCTTGTTTCGCTTTTCTTTTAACTTTTAGAAGTTGATTAGCTAGTTTGATATTTTTTATTTCTCTTATATCTATAGCATCTTCTAAATTTATATCACCTTTAGATAATGCAACTTGTATATTTTGCTCTAATCTAGCCGCTTCTTCTTCATCAGGTGCTAATTCTATAAATACACCAAAATCATAAATATATAAATCTGAAATTTCATTTAAAATACTAACATTATATTTACCTATCTTATTAATAAAATCATCTTTAAAATCTGAAAACTCTAAAACGTCTGCTATTCTATAAGTCAGGGCCTCTGCCAAAGACCTATATATAAATAAACTTCCGTCAAGTATATGCCTAGTGGCTGTGTTAGAATTAAGAGCGGCTAACTTTTGAACTCCAACCAAAGCGTCTGGATTTGGTGTAGAGCCATCTCTCGCTTCATTTAATCCTGTAACCGCTCTCATCATATCTAAGTAATGATTATAATTAGCGATAAGCATTTGTGTTTTGGATGCACCAGAGTTTGAGGTTAATTGCTGAATAGGAACTCTCCCTTGATTAAATTCACCTTCTTGAGTATAGCTACGCCCAATTACACTTCCTGTTTGAAAATATAATCGTAGAGCGTCTTCTGGATTATACCCTTGACCTGTACCTAAATCCACTTCATTAAGTCCATCTGCGTCTATATAAACGCCATCTGGCACAGTTCTAGCTATAACTTGTTGTAGTTTTAGGTGGGTAATTTGAATTAAATCAGCAAAAGGTATCATTCTTCTTACTAAAGACTCTATTACACCTTTATACATTCTAGGCGCAACAGCCACATAGTTAGAAAGTGCGTGTTGAGAACTAGACTTAGGACGAACCATGTTTTTTGCAAGCTCCCATTTCAAAATAATATTTGTTCCCATTACCATAATACCATCATACCAAACATCAATCGTTTTTTCTACCTTCTCAAACTTACCCTCATCCATCATTTCTTCTGGTGGATTAAAAGTGTCGTCCTTTTCAATCATACGGATATTATCATCCTCCATTATTTTTTTCTTATAAACCATTTTTTTGGTGGTTTTATAATTAAAATACATAAGAGTAGCTGTGTCACGATAGAATATATCGTTTTCGTAATACTGAGCGGTATTAAAATAATCATACCAATTTTGACTGTATTTAGATATTTTTTCTAAATCATCGTTAGTTAATGTAGGATCTATTTTAACAAGTTCTGTTATTGGTACAGTTTTAATTTCACCCCAATAAAAACAATCTCTAAAGTAAGGGTCTTCAGTATAGCTGTAAACTAAGTTAGCTGGATCTACATAAGATATTTGCACACCTGCACCAGGAAGAAACTCGTGTTTTGCTACAGCTATTCCTGTAACCATCAAATCATAATCCAACCTTTTTCTTATATCGTCATAATGACTTTCTGCAAACATAGTGTCTATAGCTTCCTCTTCTGCTATTTCTATAGCAGGTTTATAATTTAAATTCATATATAATGCAAGCTCCTCATCGTTTGCTGGTAGCTCATCGGGATTCATTATAAATGGATCAAAGCCTGTCTGCTCTTGCACGGTACTTAACACTTCTTTCGCAGCCATTTGACCCTCAATCATGTCTTGATATTTACTTCTTTTAGATTGTGAAAGAGCGTCTTGAGCGTAAGCTTTTACTTTAAACAAACGATCAGACATTCCATTAACTACAATGTCTACAAACTTTGGAATAATTGGAACAGGTGTCCAATCTAAATTCAAATAAGATAAATCACCATCTACTGCTAATTCATTTTTGTATTTAGCAATAGCCTGCTCACCTCTTGCGTATAATCTTAATCTATTAAAATCTCTGAACTTACTATAATATCTTGCCCCATTTGTGTCTTTACGAAACCACTCATATTGAATAGCTTGTCCAATTTGAAGTCCGTATTCTTTAGTTTCTTTTTCAGCGTCTGATACGAAATAAGTGGGAAAACCTACTTCTTTAATGTTAATTGTGATTTCCTTCATTTAATTAGTTCACTTATAGATCCCTTGTTATTGTATCTTGCAAAGTTAAGACTTATTTTTGATTGTTTTGAAATAGGTAAATACAGAGACTTTTGATTCGCCATAACCGCTAAACCAGAACTGATACTAGCGTCAAAATGTGTTCTATTGCTCACATCAAATCTAGCCCAATCTTCTAAAGTTCTATTGAAATACATCGTACCCATTTCATAATTATCTCTATATGTACCTTCTAGATCCAGACCTATATGTTTTTCAATATAAGATTCTATTGCAGCAGCGTGTGACTGTTTAACATCCTCAGAGGAATTTGGTATTCCACCAAGCTCTCTTTCTGATTTAGATAATTTAGTATAATGTTTATCAGGCCTATTCATACAATAACCTCTGTAACCCCTGTTTTTAAAATGATATAATAATCTGGGTTTGTTATTTTCTATAAGTATCGGCATGCTGTAATATATACAAGCCATGAGGACTTCCTCAAAAAATATCTCTGCAGTTTGTGGCCTAGCAACATATTCTAAAAAAAACTCATTGCTTGGAGCTTCATCCATATTAAATTTAGTAAGACCGTGTAACGCTCCGTTAGAGCCTCTTCCACCAACTGTTCCAGATATATCATAGGAGTCACATCCAAATGCGCCAATATGTTCGTTTACTGGGTAATAGATTCCTAGTTTACTTATTTTTTTATTAGTTAAATTTTTGTTGGGAAACCACGACACTTTAAAGCGTCCATTTACATCAGGTGTCCATATTACTTCAGAATCTTTTTGACCGTTTTTCCAATAGAATTTACCTCTAGTAATGTGATGATCTAATATCAATGAATCATTGTAATCTATTTGCTGGTATATTTTTGTTAGATTAAATAAACTTCCTTTGCTTTCATCTCGAAAAGCGTGAGACTCTGTACGAGGAAACTGTCTGTAAAATTCATTCAAAGCATCTGCGTCTTTTTTTAAAGACTCCACCTCTGCCTCCCAATAATCTATAGCTCCTGTATAAATATACTCCCCATCCACACCCAACACTTCTTCTTCTGGTTTATTAAAAACAGGCTGACCGTATCTATCTATAAAACCCTCCATGTTCCATTCCATAGGTATAAATAAATTGTAAAGACCACTTTTTGTCTGACCGTTGTTATTTCTTTTTGCAACATCAGAGTCGTTATAAAGGTTTTTAAAATTTTCACCACCTTTACTTAATGAGTTCGATGTTGACCCCATCATACACTTGCCTATTATCTTGCTACCTAATCTTAAACAAGTTTTAGTGACTCTCCAGTTGTTTAAAATGTTATTTGGTTTTATCCATTTACCGCTTTCATCATGAACTAAGAGTAAAAGTTTTTCTCCGTCATAAGAGTTTTCGTCAGTATTCTTCCAATCTATTGTGGTGTCAAGTCCATCTAAGTCATCGTCATAAACCTCGTGCATATTTTTTTTTGTAATTTTAGCTGCAGGAACTCTAAATGCCAATTCTGTTTTAGGTTTGTCCATACCATCCTGTATTGGTTTGAAAAAAAACGGCAGTCTGTTTGCTATGGGTACTACTTTGTCAGTAAACATCTTTTTTGCATCTGATCCTGTTTTTGATAATATTCCAACCCTTGAGTCTTTAGCTAATGTTCCTGTGTTTACACACTCTGATGACCCCATAAAAGAAAACCCAGATCTTCTGATTTTTAAGTAACATAAACCAAAACATCTTTTGTCTGCTTTACAGGCCTCCCAGTAAATAAAAAATATTCTGTTTGCTTCTCTAAAATCAGGGTAACCTACATCTATATTTGTCCACTGTAAATACATATAGTGAGCTCCTGTTATGTAAGTTGGTTTTCCGTTATTGTAAAACCAATGTCCTTGCTCTCTTCTATCAAACTCCTTTTCAATATAATCTATCCATCTATCTTTAAAATTAGTTGGCATTTCATTCCATTGAAATATAGAGTTGATTCGAGCTAGTTCTTGAGGTAAATCTTTACGCTCCCAGAATTGTTGTTTTTTTGAAAGACTTTTTTTGTATACATCTTTTTTAAACGGCAGTGCTATACATAAACCATTAATGTTTATAATAGATCCTATTTGTCCTGTTTTAGATATAACTACAACATCATACTTCATGTTGTATCCATACAACCAGGTTCTAGCTTTATTTTTTGTTTTGACAACCCCTGACGGTATGTAGTCTTCTAAAACTTGATACAGTTTATTTTGATCTTCTTTCAGCAAATCCTTGTCTGCTTTGAGATGGGGACTGGTCATTATTAATTATTTGTTTTTCATTCTCTATTCTACTTAATATATCAAACGCATCAAATATAGCAAGCTTTTTCGTGGCCGCTGCATTTTTTAATCTGTCTGCCGCTAACTCATCTTCTGGATCGGGTTTTATAATATCCTCTTTAGCGACTTTGATTAATTGTTCAACAGCTATATTACCCGCTTCAATTATTTTTTTCTTTAGTTCCTCTGGTTTCATCTTTTTTTATAAATATAACTTGAACTAATCTTGAGTGTATGTCTTCTCCAAAGTTATCAAACATATTTCTAGAATGCGGAAGAGTAGAGTCAAATACAATCATTCTGTTAAAACTAGCATATATTGTACACATTGGTTTGTTGTTTTCATATAAGGTTGTACCCGCTTCTTTTGGATATATTTTATTTAAGTATAGTATAGCGGTTTTATCACCCATCATTTCGTCTGAATGAATGTAATTAGGTTCTTTTTGTTTATAAGAAGATTGTCTTATAAAATTATATGTAACATCATAATCAGGATAAATACTTAAAAGAAAAGCTGCCGCTTCATCGTGATCTCTTGGTTGTATGTTTTTAAAAATACTATCTCCATCTAATACATTTTGAAATGGATTTTTAAGAGCTTCATCTACATACTTATATGGATTAAGCAAAACATTATCATACCAGTTTATATAATAATTCATAATACTACAGTTATTTGGTGGTCATACATTCGATATAATTTTTCCCCGTTAACTTCAAACTCATATTCACTATCGGGTTTAAAAATAACTCTATCTCCTTTTTTTACTCCTTTCGAAGATAGGTATTCGTTTGGATATTTCATAATACCAACAAGAGGTTCTTCTTTGTAGTTTTTTTCTAAAAATGAATCTTGTTTTTCTAGTGGCTGCACAAAGCAGTATCTATCATGACATATCCAGTTGTCGTTTTTTTTATACAAATAAAACTGATCGTTGTCAATAAAAAACAAATCATTCATAAAATAACTCTTACCACTTCTTCTTCTACCCTTCATGTCATTGTAAAACTTAAAACAGTTGTGGTGCACAAGAAGAATGTCTCCTGGCTCTATTTCTCCTTTGTAATTTATAGGTGTACTAACAACCACACCATACCTGTTGGATGCTAAATGATTTTCTTCTGATGTGCTAGTAATTATTTCTTTACCACTAATCTGCTTTGTATTATTATACCTTTTATTGTTTAATGGTTGTACTATAAAGTTAAACGGTGACCTCATTAAAAGTTTATGTTATACTCTACGGCTATAGGCATAGAAGGTGAAAATTCTTTCCACAGAACAACTTCATCGTTTTTTTGAATCCATATTTTCACTGTGTTTTTTTCGTTGTCGTATTGTATTAAATGTATGAAGTATTTACCACCTAAAACTTCTTGGCCTATCAAATAATGCATAGCGCTACTTTTGTAATCTGGCCCTATGGATATTTTCCGTATGTCCATTTCATTAAATTAAACTTATACAAAGATAGGAATAATTTAACGGCCTTGTCGGCGATACTTTTTCTTGTAAAGTTTTGAAGATTTCAAACGAGATGTTTTGCTTTTCGCATGAACACCTGGTCTCTTTTTTTTGTTTTTACCACGATAAACAAAAGCAACGCTTTTAGCCATTCTTGTTCATCATTTGTGTCTTGTGTTTAGATCCCATTGAGCTTCCAAAGTAATAACCTATTACTTGTGTAAAAGCTGCAACCACAGCTCCAAAACCCATATCAAACAATCTTTGAGATTCTTTAGGTATTTCCCAAAGTCCTATTGCACCTGCAACCACCGCAACAAAAGATAAGGTTATACCCCAACCAACAGTTTTAAATAATACATCATTTGATCCTGCTTGGATAGCCGCCATTTCCCTTTGCCTTGCCGAAGCTCTATCTTGAACTTCTGCTTCGTAAGCTTCAAGAATCATTTCTTGTGCTTTTATTTTATCTTCAACTGGAGCGTCTGCATTTTTGATAGAAGATATAACTTGTTCTACAGACATCTCGCCTTGTATTAAAGAACCTAGCGTAGGGTTTACCAAACCTACAGCTCCTTTTAATATTTTACCTACTGTTGTTTGCCCGAACTTTTTCCTTGGTCTACTCATATTAAAATATATTTAGATTTACCATTTTCTTTTATAGCTTTCAGCAGCCTACCTCTATTCCCATCTAATGAATCGAAACTGACATGAACCCAGGCTGGGTTATTGTCATCTCCAAACTCCCAAATCATTTGATCAAAATTTAAATTATCTCTTATATAGTTAAACATTTCTGCGTTTGTTTTATAACCAAATGTATCATCTATATCAATTGCTTTTCCTTCACAATGCTGTGATCGTTTACTACCACCAATAGCTTTGTTAAGTTTTGGGCATCTATAAAAAGAGTTTATTTTGATTGGGCCTCCTACCCATAATCGTAAAGGTTCAAATATATTGTGTGCTACACCTGTCATGCTTGTTAAAGAAACCTCATCTGGTGTATTGTCTATATTTAATCGTAAAGCGGTGTTGGATTTTATAGCTTCTTTGTACGAAATATGTTTACTTATTCTTTCCATTCATTATATACCATTTATGCAATGTATATCCAATAGAAACTAAAAGTAATATAATTTTTAACAAAACATCAATTTGTGTCATAGATATTCCTAGAACAATTCCATTAATACTTAATATTTTTATATCACTAATTGACATTAGGTTTTATAATTATATATTCAACTTGGAGTTCGGTTAGTGTGGTGTTGGTTTGATAGTAATTCATAAGGCAAAGATAAAGTTTTTATTTTATATATTTTAACACCCTACCTCATTGTATAGTTCCGTAACTTGCGAAGCACTTAAAGCAGTATTAAAAAATCTTACCTGATCTAAAGAACCATCATAGTGTTGTGATCCTGGTTCGTCACCAAGTATCCAATTTGTTGCAGAGGTACATAGACCACTGCTTAATGTTGTTGTTGCTTCCGAGGATCCGTTAACATATAATGTAACTCCTGATGTAGACGTAACATCATTTATTACTAAAGCAACATGATACCATGTTCCTGTAGCTATAGTAGTTGTTGCTGATATAGGTTGTGTGGTAAAAGAAGCAGACCCTGCACAAGTATAGCCATAAACATTTAAAGACGTTCCTACTGTTTTTATCATCAATGTATAATTTCCTGTAATCCAGTCAGTAGTCATGTGAGGTTCTTCTCCAGTAACCGAGTTGGTATTAAACCAATAAGATACAGTCCAAGGGCCACTAGGTATTCCTATGCTGTTAGGTAATGTCGCATAACTGCTAGTTCCGTTAAACACCAATGCTTGTCCAAACTTACCTGTCGCATAAGTTGTGCCTGTGCTAGTTGCAGCTGAGCCTCCACAAGTGTCATTAAGATTGTTTTCAAACTCAAATAAAGCTGTTGCTGTGGTTGGGTAGTTACAGGTTGAGGTTGTACATATAGCTTCATCATCTATTGTAACCCAATTAATTCCATCCCAATATTCTACCTTATCGGTGTCATCGTTAAACCTCCACTCTCCTGTGCTGGGTGCAGCAGGTCTTTGTGCTGTAGTTCCTACTGGTAATTGTATTGCCCCTGTTTCGGTCGATAAATCAAAAAGCTCTGGAACATTTATTTTTGTGATACTCATATTACAAAGTTATAAAATTTATGTAGTGTAACTTCCTGATCCTACATTAAATGTTAATATAGTAAAACCACTTACACTTGCAGTGTCTTTAGTAGCATTGGTGTATGTGTCAGTAAAGTCTGCGTTGGCAATTTTCAATATAACAACTCCATCACCTCCAGAACCACCAGTTCTAGGCGAGCCATAATTGTTTGTGCCTGCACCGCCACCCCCTAAACCGTTTGTGCCAGAACTTCCATTTGAACCATATCCTTGAGCACTTGCTCCTCCACCTTGTCCTCCACTTCCAGGAGATCCACTGTAATATCCACCCCCTCCGCCACCACCAGCGTAATAAAGGTTTGTGCCTGTAATATTATTTTGTAGACCATCTCCACCGTTTCCTCCAGCTCCATAAAGTCCTCCAGGGCCACTCGCCCCTGCTGCTCCAGCACCGCCTCCGCCTCCAGAACCTGATGTTTGCCCATTACCGCCAGCGTTACCTTGTCCTGCTGGGCTAGCAGCACCTCCTGAACCACTGACATTTGAACCACCACCACCAGAGCCTCCATCTTCTCCATTTTGATTTCCTGATCCTTCTGCTCCTCCTGCTCCTCCACCTTCAGCTGTTACAGTAGAACCACCTAAATTAGTAACGGTAGAATTACCACCATCAGCACCTTTGCCTGTAGTGCCTGTACCGCCTGCTCCAACTGTTACACCTAGTGTAACTCCTGTGGGTTGAGATACTGTTGATGTTAAATATCCACCTGCTCCACCGCCTCCACCGCCTGTTGCATTTGTATACGCTCCACCGCCACCAGCGCCGCCGCCTCCAACAATTAAATATTCTATATTGTAAGTGGGAGTTACGTTTCTATAGTTTTTCCAGTTTATCCCATTGTAATGCTGCATACAGCTATTTGAAGAGACGCTAGATTGATCAGTATCATTTCTTATCATACCTTCGACAGGCGTGCCTGAAAATGCAGTTCCTGTAGGCATCTTTAAACCTTTTGTAGTATTAGCCGATTCAAATTCAACCCCTGAAGCGGGTACTTTAGTTATTGCCATTTTCTATTTTTTTCCAAGTTACATTATCTTCATCCCATTCATACAAACTACCATCTTCCGAATGTGGTTTTTCTACAGGTGGCATCCAGTTTTCTTTTTCATCTTGAACCCAACTTGATGGTGGAACCCATATACATTTTTCTTCATCTAAAAGCCAACAGCTATTTCTTTGTTTTTCATAGAAAGCATCTCTTACAGGGTCATAAATACCCCCTACTCCTACATAGTTTTTTCTAAAAGGTGTATTGCCTTGTGTGTGGGTTCCTTGTATAGTATTATAAGACATCCTTTTTACTTTCCACTCAGGGTATCCATGATTATAATACTTCTCCCAATACTCTGTTTTATCTTCACCGTTTTCATCTATTTCATCTACTCCTGTTATTACTTTAACAACATCACATAAGGATAGGTTTATTTTTTCTTGAATAGCTTTTTCTTCTTCGATTAACTCATTAAGTTTTTGCTGGTCTTCTTCAACATTTTCGTATGTCAAATCATTTTGTTTTTGTTTTACTTCTTCAAGTTCTTTTAAGTGCCCTTGTATGTGTTTTTTATTTGATATGTATGCGTAGTGTGCCATATTAATTAAATTGAACTTGAACTATTGCATTTCCTGTATCAGTAAAAGTGGTTATTTTGTAACCAGGGATACTTGAACTATCTGTACTTGATGTAACACCTGCAGGTATAGTCATGCTAAGACTACTAGCATATTTTAATATTACCACCCCAGGATTTCCATCTGCCCCCCTGTTAGCGCTTCCTGTATTTCCTGAAGCGTAATTACTACCGTTTGCACCTTGACTTCCATACATTGCCCTTTGGCCTCCACCGCCTGCAGAGTAGTATAAAGTTGATCCTGTTATAGTTGATGCTTTGGCTGCACCTCCTGCTCCTCCACTAGCACCACTGTTATTTGAACCTACTGCTCCAGCACCACCTCCACCTGCACCTCCTAATGAACCTGCGCCACTTTGCCCTCCATCATAACCATGTATTACGGGTGAGGTAACCGCTTGACCTGCTGCTGGGGCTGGGTCTGCGGGGTCTCCACTAGAAGCACCACCACCACCAGAGCCGCCATTTTGACCCGCTCCGTTTGGGTATCCACCTCCGCCTCCGCCACCTTTAGAAGTAATAGATCCAAAAATACTGTCGTCTCCCGAATCTGAAGCGCCATTGCTCTGAACATACGTTCCTCCGTTTCCTACTTTAAGATCATAGTCGGTTGCTGTTTGAAGGGTTAGTTGATTGTCTGCTGTTTGGCCGCCTCCATTACCATCGGATCCTATTGAGGTACGAAAACCTCCGCCGCCACCTCCGCCTCCAAGGTATGATCCTGTGTTGTCACCGCCACCGCTACCAGCTCCACCTACAACAAGAAAATCTACATTAATTCCTGTAGTCGCATCAGAAAATTGTATCGTTCCTGTGCCTGAATTGAATATAGATATTAAATCTGTGCCATCCGTGACGGGTGACGAAGCGTCTTGAACAAGAGTTCCTGAAGCTATATTTAAATAATAACTATTTGAGTATCTTATCATAACCACTCCCGAGCCTCCTGCTCCTGAAGTGGATGATCCTAAAGTACTACCACCGCCGCCTCCGCCGCCTGTATTATCTGTACCATCGTTACCGTTTGGATTTCCTGCGCTTCCACCACCCCCTGTGCCTCCAGCACCTGGCGTACCTGAAATATGTATACCGCCGCCACCTCCGCCTGCGTAATAATTTCCTGTTCCTCCTTTTATATTCACTTCTAATCCTGCACCGCCTGCTCCACCATCATTTCCTGTCGTACCACCACCTACACCTGCAGCTGCAGCACCACCACCTCCTGAGCCTCCAGCAGAACCTACTCTTGTTCCTCCAGCATATCCTTCATTAGCAGTTCCTGCACCACCTGGCCCACTAGTTCCGTGACCACCATTACCACCACCTCCTGAGCCTCCAGTATTGGCAGCGACACCTCCACCAGAACCACCTCCTCCACCTTTAGAGGTAATGTCATCAAATACAGAATCTTGTCCATTGTTTTTAGTGGTATTGTATCCGCTACTTGTAAGAGCCGCGCCGCCATCTCCTACCGTGACGGTGTATGGAGTTCCTTTTACTAAAGTTTTACTTGGTTCAGCTGCGCTTCCTCCTCCTGAATTAGATCCAAAAGACGTTCTTAGTCCACCAGCACCACCACCACCTCCACCTGCTCCAGATGGGGCTCCTGCTCCACCACCAGCTACTACTAAATAATCTGCTGTCAGAACGGTTGCAGAATCTATGAAAGAAACATCGCCTGTTCCTCCTTTAAATACTGATATAGTGTCTGTGCCGTCTGTATAAGGTGAATTAGTCGCTTGTAATAATGTTCCTGAGTCTACAGATAGCGTGAGTGTGTTGGGATATCTTAGTATCACAACCCCAGAGCCCCCTGCTTTGGCGGGTGTTATAGTATTTCCTCCTGGGCCTCCAGCGCCGCCTCCGCTATTATCTTTTCCGTTTTCTGCTGTGTATGAAGGGGTTGAAAGGTAACCGCCTCCACCGTTTCCTCCGCCACCATAGCCTCCTGTTGTGGGTACTCCTCCAGAGCCATTAAATCCACCTCCCCCGCCTCCGCCATAGTAAACGAGTGTACCTACAACCTCACCTACATTAGCATCTAGTGACCCTGCATTTCCATATGGTAGAATATTACAAACTATTCCTTGGCCTCCATTACCGCCTTGTTTTGCTCCTGGTGCGTTTGAACCTGCGGCATTAGCACCGCCGCCTCCTCCACCAGCTTCTTGGTTTGTTGTACCGTCTGCAGTACCACCATCATTACCTTGACCTGCGGGTGTAGCTGTTCCTGCTGTTCCTAAAACTCCAGCAGTAGATCCAGCTCCACCACCAGAACCACCGTTCCCACCATTAACGGCAGGGGCAGCATAACCTACACCTCCACCACCTCCACCAGCGGAAGTAATAGTAGCGAACTGTGAGTCTCCTCCTGTTCCGCCTGTGGTAGAGCCTGTAGCTGCGCCTCCATTTCCTACTTCAATGGTGTAAGATGACCCTATTGTAACATCAAATTTACTGTCGGTAGAAAATCCGCCAAAAGAAGTTCTAACTCCTCCTGCACCGCCTCCGCCTGTTCCTCTATTTGTACCTGTGCCACCGCCGCCAGCAACTACTAAAAAATCTATAGGTGTTGTAACTGCGTCTTCTAATAATAATTTCCACTCTGAACCAGTCCAAACTTCCGTTCTTTTAGTTTCAGTATTTTCTCTAAGAAGTCCTTTATCACTCTCTGCCAAACCTGAAGGTCTTTGAGCTGTAGTACCTTTAGCCCATACCAATCCTCCTGTGTTACCACTCAAGTCTGTTACATCTGTAGTTACTTTGGTTGTGGCCATGGAGATTTTTATTAAGTTGTTGTTACCGCCTCTACTGTTGAGCCATTAGGGAAAAACCCACTAGCTAAAGTTAATACTTTTCCTGATAATGCGCTAAAATTGCCTTTAGCTTGATAAACACCATTTATATATACGTCAATATAATCTTTGCTAGTTGGATCGGTCGCAGAGGTAACCGTTATACTGTTTGTTGTAGAATTACTAATTGGAAAAGAATCAACGGTTTTTGTAGCAAGACCACCTGTTGCACCATACGCTATTGATCCACCCATTCCTGCTCCATGTATAGAGCAATAAAAATATAAAGTAGGTGTGTTTTGTGTAATTCTTAACCTAACTCTTCGTGTAGCCCAGGTGTTAAAAGCGGTTGGGGGATTAGCTGCGTAGTCGCTTTGAAAAACTGGTGTTAGTGTGTTGCTTGATGTGCTTCCATAATATTGAATACCTGTGGTGTACGGGCTAGACCCTGATGCTGTTCCTATAACTAGAGGATGTCCATCGTTAGTGCCATCATCCTGATTAAACTCATAAGTAAAACCTCTAGGTAAAATTAAAGGTGATATTTGAGCACCATCTACATAAAAAACATTTCCTCCTCCAGGGTTTACAACAGTGACGGGTAAGTTTGAAATTTGGCTTATAGCTAAATCAGTTCCCGAATCTGTAACTGTTTGTATACCCCCACCTACAACTACACTGTTTATAGATGTAAGATCATTACCAATTATATTAATAGTTTTATTGGAGGGTGTTATGTTTATATTTGTTCCTGCAGCATTTCCACCTGCTAAAGTCCATTGAGTATACGTTGAATTTAATCCTAGGCTTATGGTTCGGGGGCTGCTTGTTGCCGTAGAAATACTACCTGAACCATTATCTGTAAATATTACAGTATCTGTACTGTTAACTGTCTCGTTTGCACCAGAGTCTGACTGTAATACCCAATTTGAAAAACCTCCTGCTGGGGTTGACCAACCTCCATTACCATTTAAAAAAGTAGTAGGGCTACCCCCTGCAGGTACATGACCTACTTTTGTTCCGCCATCATAAGCCATAGATTGTATTAGCACACTACCTGTGGTAGGACTTACTACTATTGGATCTCCTGTTGATGTTCCAGGTGTAGTTTTATCTACAGAACTTACCGCTCCAGAGGCAGAAAAAGTAATTTCATCAGTTCCAGCAGTAAGTGATATACCCGTTCCTGCTTTGAAAGCTATTGTTTCAGTTGTACTAGCTTGACCTGTTTTAGCTCCAGTTATAGTAAAATTAACATCACTAGCGTTTTGTGTTGTTGTGACAGAGTAAGTTGTGTCTAAATTTGCTGGTGGTATTCTGACATTGGTTTGTGAGCTTGATATATAACCAACTACATCTGTTAATGTTGATGCGTTTGTGGCTGGTGTAAACTGTGAAAACTTAACTGACATATTTTATATTTTATGTTTCTGCATCTAAGCAATTTATCCATTGTTGATTTTCTTCATCCCATTGACAAATTTTATTTTCTGGCATTTCTATTGGCGGATACCATATCCCTTTATCCTCATTTAAGAGCCAAGAGTCATAAATTTTAGGAGGTGTAAAACCATCTATTTCTGTATTCCAAAGATAACCAATTCCTGCGAAATTTTTTCGGAAGGGTGTATCGCCTAAAATATGTGTATTTTCTCTAGTGTTGAAAGAGGTTTGAATATAAGTTTTATATCCATACAACTTTGTTAAAAAAGCTATACCTAGTGACTCTTGTTCTTCTCCATTTTCATCTTGTAAAACAGAATTATTAACTACCAAAACTTGTGTTACCGTGTTATTTATATCTACTATTGCAAAGTGTGCCATTGTTATGCTGTATATGTTCCTGAGCCCGTATAAGTTAATATTGTTTCTAAACCGCTAGTTGTAACTGTTGGACTTCCTGTGGTTACTCCGCTGTAATTTTCTGTAAGCATCCTTAACACCACTAGTCCTGATCCTCCAGCTCCTCCGCCATTATTTACACCAGAGGTTTCTGCATTACCCCCACCACCGTTACCAGTATTTGCAGGTTGAGGTGAAAAATTGCTTCCCCCTATTCCGTTTATTGCATTGCCTCCTGTTCCATATGTAGTTGATGATCCTGTTATAGAAACAGCTAGACCTGCGCCGCCTGGCTCATTTCCTCCCCCGAAGAACGGAGCACTACAACCGCTATTAGCTGAACCTAATCCAGCAGCTCCACCGCCACCGCCACTACCACCAAAACCTCCTGACGCAGCAAATCCTCCTGTACCGCCAGAAAATCCTTGGTTAGATGTACCGTTGCCTGCGAACTGAGTAACAGTTTCTCCTAAGCCGTTTGGGTTACAAGAGGTATATCCTCCACCTCCTGCACCAGAACCCCCATTCCAACTTCCAGCTGCGCTTAGAGTTGCAAATGTAGCCACAAAACCAAACCCTGCACCACCACCATTTGATGTCGTGGAAATACCATCTCCTGTTATAGAGGAATCTACTCCTTTTCCTGCAATAGTGGATGAACCTGGAGCAGCTCCGCCGCCGCCTGCACCTACCGTTATAGTGTATTCTGAACCTGTGACTAGCTCTAATTGTGCTTCTGAGGATGCGCCGCCACCCGATGTTGACCCAAAAGAGGTTCTAAGTCCTCCCGCACCCCCGCCAGATCCTCTACGGCTTCCACCGCCTCCTCCACCAGCTAAAACAAGCCAGTCAATAGCGTATGCACCTCCTCCGCCTCCGCCTGGAGCGGTGTTGGGAAAAACTGTAGAAATTCCTATACCTATCCCTGTTACCATAATGCAACTATGTTCGTTGCAGTGGTATTAGTGCTATAAACTTTTTTAACTTGTACAGGAACAAAAGAACCCGCTAACAAACCTACAAAAGTTACATCGTCACCGCCTGCAGTATCTACTCTCACATCACCGCCTACACCAATATATAAAACTGCGCCTTCATTACCGCCGCCATAAATTGCATAATTTTTTGGTGAAGCTGAAAATATTGCTTCTTTAACTTCGACTTCTGTGTCACTTACAACTCTAACAACTTCTGATTGAGTTGAATCAGAAGAGTTAACTACAATCATACCTGGTTTGATTCCGCATAAAGTGAACTTAAGTGTAGCAAAATTATCAGGATCAGTTCCTGTTCTTCCTGCGTCCACTATATATTTGTTTGAACCACCTGTTCCTGTGGTTGCCCCGCTAGGGCCTTTGACCATAATTTCTGGTACATCTGTATTATCGGAGGGGTTTACACTCCATGCTCTTGAAACTTGTAATTTTTGGTATGCCATTTTTTTTATTTTTTATATGGAAATATTCTGTTTAATGTATCTCTTCTTTCTTCACACCCACATGGTTTTCCAGTCGCTTCAGATACTTTGTCAACCACCCTTTTAATTCCAGTAGCTGTAGTAAATTTATGAACTGTATCTCCGAATCCTCTTGATTTCATCTTTTACAAGTACAAATTTGATTATTACAATTTTCCATTCTAAAAGAAAGGAATAAAAAAACTTTATTCCAGTAACATTTTATTTCGTGTATTATTTTTTTCATATTATTTTTTACATCCAAAATTGTTAGCATAGTTTGCCATGGCTACCACAGGCTTAGAGTACTTTTTTTTGCTCTTCATAATCTTTGAAGCAGCAGCACAAGTTGAAGTACCTGGCATATTTTTCTTTACCCAATTAGTGAACTTCCCTTGATTTTTCTTTGCAATCATGGGAAATCCACCTTTCATTTTAGTCTTAGACATTACTTTCTAATTAGAGAGCTGATGTGATCTTTTACACTTCTTTTCTCTCCGTGTGACTCATAAGTCATAGAGTGATCTCCACCATATTTGTGACCATATAGTTTTTTAGACATAGCTGCACTCTCGTCTCTACGAGCTTTCATACCCTGAGATTTCTTGCCATGCTTCATTGCTAAAGACTCATCAAGTCTGTCGTTATATCCTTGCTTGTATTTTACTGTAGGCATAATTTTATAATTTAAAAGATTATTATTAGTACAAATATACTAATATTTTCCTTGCCTATTTTTTGGTGAACTTTTAGTAGATCCACCTGACCCTGCCCAAAGCTTTTTGCAGGCCCAATATCGTGCAGTTAATTTTGATTTTGCAGTGCTACACTTGTGCCTTGCCCTAAAAGATTTTCTAGCTGCTGATGAATAATTATGTCCATATCCTTTGGCTCCGAAATGTATAAGCTTTTCTTTGCCACCTTCACAAGCCTTAACCATTTTCTTTTTTCCAGCTCGATCAGATGCAACGACTTTGTTGCAGGACATTTTACTTTTATCAGCCATTACGCACTTTTAACTTCTCTTGTATTGCTAACGAACTGTCTTCTACCTCCGCTAGCTTTTTTCTTTTTAGCCGTGGCAGCCAACTGTTTTCTACTTAATCTTCTCGCTTTTGCCAAAGGAAGACACCTGTCAGGATTTTTTTTGTTTTTGCTTGTACCGCATGGCCCTTTTATTTTGCCATCCGTTCCAATCCTAACCCATTTCTGCTGTCTCCATTTTTTTAGCTCACCCATTAGTAACCATCTTTAGGCTCATACATATTTGGGTTGTAAGAAATTTTTCCGTTGGTCATTTTAGCAAACGAGTCTGCTTGAGCTTTCCCAACTGCGTTGTAAGGGAAGACTCTTTCTTTTTTTCCTGTCTTTACTGTAGGCATAATTATTTAATTTTAACTTCAACATACTGCTCCCCATTCCAAAGCTTTCTTGTTTTTGGAGCTTCGGCAGATTTTTTTTCTTGCTTTTTCTTGCTTTTATCTTTCTTGGCCATATTATTTATTTTTATTTTCTGCGATGAATTTTGCTTTAGGGTCAGCGGCTGTAATATTTGGATTATTATCTAATCCATATTTAACACTTTGCATTCCTAAATCTCCTTTACCGTTTCTTTTTCTTGGTCGGTTACCATTACTTAATTTACTCATTTCTTTTTAGATTTACTCATGCTTTTTATTATTCGATCAATCTTTGCAGCTTGACCTTTGTGTAGCGCTGAGGCTTTTCTTAGTTGAGATGCTATCTCTTTTAGTTTTTTTCCGTCCATTATTTCTTTGATTTTTTTGCGTAATTAGGATCTTTACAATATTTGCTTGCCGCCATGTTGGCGTAAGCAGAAGGATATTTATCAAAAGTTCTTTTGGCCCAAGCTATTCCAGCGGGACAAATTTTATTAGATTTCTTTTTAGTTCTACCTTTTGCCATAGTACAAAATTAAGAATTATTTTTTTTATCTTTTTTATGGTAGATTGTGTCGAACGCACTTGCACCTAAAACAGTAAGTTTTTCTATAATATCTTCTTGTATTTTTATAATCATAGCTTCGAGTTGATCGTTTCTTTTTTCCATCTGATCACACAGAGATTGTAGTGATTGATTTTTTCTTTGTAGTTCTTGCACTTCATCTGGGTTTCTTCCTATCACCGCATAAATTACCACAGACAATGAACCAACAATCATACCTGTGATACTAACAAATATATCTTTGTTGTCTTGTGGTATTTGGTGAAATGATAAAAATAAAAGTAAAAGTATTACAAGTAAAAATACTCCTACTGCTCCAATGTAATGTCTAACTTCTCTTCTTCCGTTTTGCATACTAAATTATTTTTATGAATATCTTTGTGCAAAGTTACTAAATTTAATATAATGGATTATGAAAACAACCCCGACTATCTTAAGTATTGGCGTGTCATACGTTACTTTGTAAAACGTCAATACAACCTTACAACCGCAGAACTTGAAATGCTTTTATTTTTAAATTCTGAAGATATATTTTCAAGAGATAAGTTTGAAGAGTTTGAGCAACTAATGCCTTGGAATGATGATAGATTTTTTAAATTAAAAAAACAAGGTTGGATAGAATTATTTAGACCCAAAACCTCTAGGCGTAAACCTCTCTATCAATTAAGTTATAAGACAAACAGATTAATAAGTTCAGTTTATAAAAAATTAAATGGTCAAGAAATTCCTGTTACTTCAAAAAGAAATAAGTTGTTTGCTAAAAATGTAAAGTATACCGACAAAGTCTATAGAAGAATGATAAAAGACATGAATAAATTTATACGACAACAACGACATCCTTTTCCTGGATTATAGTAAAAGGCTCGTCTTTTATAAGTAAGGTAAATCCTGCTCGTTTGTCATAATATATTAAATCTTTTTCATGTATTACATCAACATCAGATCCTGGTTTTATAACCAATCCTTTTTTGTATCTTAGTTGGTTTGCGTCTTCTGAAGACAGTAAAAGACCTGACGATGTTTTTATTTCTTCTTCAATAGTTTTGATTATAATATATTTTCCTATCGGTTTCATTACTCAAATATTACTTGGTGTGTTTTAAAATACTTTAAAACTTTTTCAAGTTTGGCCCACTTAATAAATTTGTTTTCTGTGTCATATACTCCTACTCTGTTTATTACAATACAACATTTATCAGCAGGCCCAAATTCTTGATAACTGTACCAGTTCTTTGGAACAGTGAAATATGAAACTTCTTTATCTTTTATTTTTAGCTTATTCAAAACATATAAACTAATTGACATAAGATTCTAAAAGATGGTATATCTAGAAATCTAAATAAAACTATTTTGCAGATTTCATAAATCATAATTGTACTAAATACAGTTACAATTAAATCTTTGTAATTATGAAGCGTCTCTGTAACCCGCTTTAAAACCTCTGTTATATCCATCGTTATACCTTCCTCTATTTACTTCAGGAACAGGACAAATAGGGGTAACAGGGCATATAGCAAACTGTCCCCTTACATCTCTCCATCCCTCGCAATATCCATCATCCCATCCTGCGCAATATCCGTATTGAGTGTCAGGGAAGTTAAAAGATAAAGTTATTATTGTTATGATTGTAAGTATTATTGTTTTCATTATATAGTTTTTGGTTGTTCTTCAATTAGCTTTGTAACTTTATATCCATTTTTTTCTAAAAGTTCTTTAGCTTGATACAGTTTTCTTGTTACATTGCTGTCGTCATCAAATATATGATTATGTATTACCATAGTTGTTTATTTAGTTGTAATTTCTCTCGCCATCGTTACAATAGCATTTGTTGAGAGAATTGTAACAGCTACCGAGACTGCATTTTGTAATGCTTGCTTGGTAACTTTCAAAGGATCTATAACTCCCATTTCAATAAGATTACCTTTACAATCTTCTTTTACATTAATACCTTCATCAAAGGGGTGTTCGAAATCACAAAAGTCATTTATCTTCTGGTCGTTATATCCTGCATTAGAAAAGATTTGCTTCATGGGGCTCTTCAGAGCCTCAGCTAATATCGCGTAAGCGATCGATTTTGAATCTGGAATCTGCTTTTTGTATACAAACGTATCCATCAGTAATCCTTCATCGTATAAAGCTAGCCCTCCTCCTGGCAGTATTCCTTCCTCTAGTGCTGAACGCACCGCACAGACTGCATCATCTACTCTATCATAGAGTTCTTTTTGTTCTAGGTCTGTGTTTCCTCCCACATAAATAACCCCAACTCCCCCTGTTAGCGATGCAATACGTTGAAGAATAAATTCTTTCTCGGGTTTTGTGGGGGTTGATTTATGGGCCTCCCAAAGCTCTGATACTCTTTGGTTAATTTTTTCTGTTTCTTGTTGCTCTTTGTCTTTTAGTAATATCGTTTGGTCTTTAGATACTATAATTTTTTTTGCTTTACCTAAGTCACTAAAGTTTATAATACTTAGGTCATCACCTGTTTTTTCTGAAAAATATGTAGCACCAACTGATAAGGCTAAATCCTGCATCAGCTCATGCTGCTTATAGCCAAAGGAGGGAGGAGTAATGGCACAAAGCTTCATATTGTTCTTCATGACATTAGCTGCCAATGTATTAATTACATTTTGAGAACAAGGTGCTACAATTAGTAATTTTTTCCCGTCAGCTATAATTGGTTTCAACACTTTTTCAAGCGACAATAGGTTGTTTATCTCAGCATCGGATACTAAAACAAACACATCGTCTAATATACACTCATCTTTTTTATGGTTGTTTATGAAAAGAGGAGAAGAGTATCCTCTATCTATTTTCAGTCCATCTGTTGTTTCATAAGTCGTATCACTAGTTTGTGATTTCTCTACCGTAACCAGTCCATTCTTTCCAACCTTGTCGTAGGTTTGTGCAATGATCTGACCTATTAGTGTGTCGTTGTTGGAGGATATGGTTGCCACATCCACCATTTTCTTTTTAGTTAAAGGTTTACTTCTCTTTTTTAAATTCTTCACCACATCTTTGGTTATCTCAACCATGTCTCGTAGCACATCGGTTGTGTCATTTCTTTTTTGTAGTAGCTCGAAACCACTGCGAACCAAACTCTCAGTAAGAACTATAGCTGTTGTTGTACCATCCCCAGCGCTTGCTGCTGTTTTGTCTGCAGCTTCTTTCATCATCCTTACAGCTAAATTTTCTACAGGGTCTATCAAGCTAATGCTTTTAGCCACCGTTACTCCATCTTTGGTAACAGTGATTCCATGTGTATGCTGTGGCGATTCTATCAGAACGGTATTCCCGCAAGGGCCAAGTGTACTCTTTACAGCTTCAGCTATTTTGCTTATGCCCGACACAAGTTTGTGCTGAGCGTTAGCTCCGAAGTGTAGGTCTTTTGGCGAATATCCTCCAGGATGTTCCATTAGATTAAATTTAGAACTAAATTATAAATTATTATTGAAATGTCAAAATGTTAAAAAACTACTACTCTATTTAACTATATATACTTTTTCTTTTTATATAATTTTTTTCTACTCTAAATTGGAGTAAAAATTAACATTTTTAACATTAGTATTGATAATCAATAAGTTAGATATAAAATATCAACATTTTTTTAACATGAAGAATGTTAATTATTAACATAAATAGAAAAAAGTCACCTAAATTAATAAGTGACTTTTCAACCAACAATCAAAAACCAAAAAACTATCGATCAAACAATAGTATCTTTTTTCATGTCTGCCAGATTAATTGCATCTGCGATCATTGATATTTTCTTTGCACGCTTCATAGATGTTTTTAACATAGCTGCTGTTTGGATTCCTGTCATAGAATCTGGACGGCCATTAATTAATCTACCATCTTGAACATACAATCCTTCAACGTTGTCCTGGGGTTGTCCTCTCATTATTGCTTTATTGTGATCTCTATAGTTCATTTAATATATATTTATAGTTATACTTATTAGTCCTAAATAAATATTTAGTTCGTGATAGTCGTGCTCGTTATCTTTACAATAATACGACCAACCTAATGCAAATCCTATTAATATTCTGTTGTTTAGATAAAGCTCGTACGACATACACAAAGATACAATTTATTTAGATACCTAGAGTGTTGGGGTTCTATATACACACACAGCGCGTCAGCCGTAAAAAAAAACCGCAATTTTTTTGTGTCCCCCCCTCGCAAACCCGCGCCCGCGCTCAGATTTTTTTAGCTTTTTTCTAGGCGCACCCCGTCCCCCGCCCCCGTCCCGCGCACCCACCGACACAAACCCCCGCCCGCGATTTGTCCCCGTTTCGCGCTTTTAAGATGTCCATATGTCCGCGTTTAGCCCCGCCCAAACCCCAAAGAAAACAAAATAAAACTAAGATATTAACGCAATGTAACTTACTGAAACCCAGCACTTTACATATATATGTCTGTTCTGGGCGATATTAACACAAAAAAAGCGCAATTAAGACACAAAAAACACACATAAAAACCGTATATTAGTAACAAGTAAGGCGGAAAGACCGCCCGAAATAATTTAAATTTTAATAAAATGAAAACAAATAATTTAAATAAAAATAGTGAGCCAACGACTTATAACGGTTGGACAAATTTTGAAACATGGCAGGTTGCTTTGTGGATTGACAATGACAAAAGATTATATGAATGTGCGCAATACTGCGGTAGATATAATTATAGTTTCGAGGCTTTTAAAAGTGTCGTTCGTAATTGGAAAGGCGATTGGCAAAGCGATATTAAAAATTGGGATAATCCCTTGATAAACGTTGATGAAATCAACGAAAAAATAAAAGAATTTAAAAACGATAATTACTAACAAAATGAGAAATTTATTAAACATAGAAACAGAATTTTTGACCCGCGCTGAAATCGGGGCGGGGTTACAATTAGAGAGCGTTAAAACGTCTCTAAATGCGCTTGAGGGCGTTGAACGAACGAAACTAGCTAAAACGTTGGAACTAGCTAAAATAATGGGCGAAGTAAAAACGTATTTTGAACTAGACGAAACCCGCGCCAAATTTAATGACGCGGGCATTTCATGGACGATTGAGGAACTAGCGGATAAAATTTTCCATTGTTCAAAATCTTGGTTTCATAGATGTATAAAAGCTAGTGTAATTAGCGCGACAAAGCAAACCAAATTTATTAGTTTGTGCAAGTGGGCGCTTGAAAGCGAAAACCTAAACGTCAAATGCAGTATTGACAATTTAAACAAGTTTGACGGTACGGGAAACACTTATACAAAAAGGAACTTTTTGCTAGTTTTTAACCCCGTTGAAACAAACGAAAATAGCGCGCAAAGTGTCGTTGGCGACACTCCGCAAACCCCCGTAAACACTAGTAATTCGGGTGCTATGGGATCTAATTCTCAAAATTCTGAAAATTCAGCCCCAAATAGGTCATTACATACCGCGTTAAATGTTAGAGACGCGCAAACAGTAGCCCGAGTTTTAATGGAGGATTTTAATTTTTCACAGCATGAATTAATAGACTTTACTAATAACATTCAAAACGCGATACAATGAGAAATAGAGGAATAATTTACAGAAATACGGGCGAACGCGGACGCGGTGTGATGCGAGGTTATCATAATAGCCCTAGCGCTTTAAGATTGAACGAGGGCGCGAGTAAATACGACGTTAAGACCGCTAGAGGTAAGGTTAAAGCTTTGCCATCGGGCGCGTTTAAGTCTAATTATGCAATTGGTTTTGAAGTAGAAAAACAACGTTTCCATAATTCAAATATGGTGCAAGAATACCCGCTATTCAAAGGTTTTGAGTCGGATAGTTCATGCGGTGTAGAAGCGGTAACTAATATATTACCGCTATTACCAAACGGAGTTTGGCGAAATAAAATCTTTGATATGATTTACAATGCGCGCGTCATTTTAGACGATGAAACTAGCCCTAGTAACGCGAGATGCGGTGGACATATAACAATCAGTGTTGATGCTGATATTATCACACCATCGCGACTATACGAACAGTTAAGAGGTAACGCGGGGCTGATTTTAAGCGTGTTTAGACGACGTTTAAGAAACAGTTATTGTTGCGGAAATCCTAGGATGATTTTAGATAATGCTAGCGGTAACCGTTATCAAGTCGCACTATTGAAACGACATACTAACAGTATAGAATTTCGTTTACCTAGCCGTATTATATCGCATAAACAAATGATGCGACGATACAGACTATTTTATGAATTTGTGGACTTTAGTGTAACGAGACCGCACGCGAGGTTTAGCGCATTTCTAAACAAGTGTAAGCCGATATTGTTAGAGATATACTCTAACGATATTGAGCGCACCAACGAGACGTTAAAACTAGCGAAGCATTTCCAAAGGTACATCCAAACGGGAGTGGTTCACGCGGATATCACAAGTTTCTTGCGCTAATTGAGATACCGCCCTTAACGGGGCGGTTCTGTCTTTAGGTGTGCGCCTAAACTGATGAGCGGAAAACCGCGAAACAGATTGTATAATTTAAAAAATTTGAAATGCGAGAATTAAGTGGAACTAAACAAAATCGTGCGCAGCGCGAGTTAAAAAAATGGCTTGAAGGTTTATCTGATGCCGACAAAAAGCGATTAAACATACCGCCTAATTATGAACATAATAAGAATCAAGGAGTTAACTAATGAATTATTTAATTACTTTTATTCTTGATACCTTGGAGCGCTTGAGGTTTAACGAAGCGCCTAACTAATAATAACAATATGGATATTAAAAATTTAAATCAACAGACATACAACCAAACCATAAACGAAGCGATGAGAAAGCGCCGAGTTTATTCAACCAATGTAAACGGGAAACGTTATTGGAATCTAAACGAAGACGATAAGAACAACGAAGTTAACAAAGCGAATAAGAAAGTATTTTTTGCGGTCATATTCGGAGCCTCGATTATATCGGTCTTAATATTTAGTTTAAGTATATATTTATTTAGCCTTGTGTTTATGCCTAGCTTAACGGGATAAAGTAAACAAGGAATCAAAAGAGGAGCGCCTATGAGCGCTCTTTTTTTTTTGTGTGTAAACTTATTACACACATAAAGTTTAGAAAGTTTAGAAAGTTTAGAAATTTCTAATGTTTCTAAACTATTCTCCTACAAAAAAATATTGAGTTGACCAAATAAAATCAGGGGATATAGGGGGATAATGCGCATGGTAGAAAGTGTAAAAAAAAAGTGTCGCCGACGACACTCACAGGTTGTCAAGGTTTATTTTTTGTGTCGGGGTAGAGGTTTTTATAGTGTGTCCTAGGACACCAGGATTTGACATTTACACCCCCAAAACAGGATAACAAAATAGTGCGCAAACGTCTGTAAATCAAGCAGTTACATGCTTGGCGCTGGAAGCGCTTTTCTCTGGAAGATCTTTACTCTTCAGATCAGGTGATCGATGGATCAAAAATCAAACAGATCAAAACAAAATTCACCACTCAAAATAATGGATCAAAAATCACCCTCAAAATGCGAACAGAAAATTCGCATTACACGAACAAAAATTTTTGAGTTTCCGAACTATAAATTCGCACAACAAAATAGCGGGCAAATAAAAATAATTTGGATATGTGAGAAATATGCGTTATCTTTGTGGAAGAAAGTGAGGAAGTCAGATAAGGCAAGTGTTTAAAAGATGGTACTATTTCTTCATAATGGGTGGCAACACTTTATCCCCATTAACTTGCTCCTTTCAAATTACTAGTGAGGTTTCGTCCTATAAACATAACCTTAAACGACCAATAGACAAGGAAGGTAACGGCTAGTAATTTCTAAATTTAATTTATTAACCGAAGTCAGAGTAACAACTCTCTTCATAAACTATTAAACTATGTGTATTATAATTGTAAAACAACAATCCAATGTTGTTCCTTTAGGCACACTTAAAAATTGTGCAAGAATAAATCGACACGGACTAGGTATAGTTTGGCTCGATACTTTTGAAGTAAAAAAATACAAATCAAAAGACTATAAATTACTCCACACAAATCGACCTTTCATTGCTCACTTTAGATTGGCAACAGTCGGCAAAGTGAACAAAGAAAATGTGCATCCTTTTGTTTGTGGTAAAAAGCAAAATGAATTGCTGATGATGAATGGAACTATCTACAACCTAGGTAATCACAAAGAATGTGATACGAAAATATTGGCTCGTCAACTTGGCAATGTGCCAAGAGAAATGTGGCGCTCTAAACTATCTAAAATAGATTGCAGATTTGTTTCAATCAATACATTCACTCGCACCTTTCAAATCTACAACAAACATTTGTGGACAAAACGCGACGGCATTTGGTACTCAAAAGACAACGTCCTACAAGACGAACTTGTCGCGGTGTATGGTACTCTTAAACGGGGTCATCACAACCATCACTTACTAGCATCCTCTACCTTTGTGGGTAGAGGTGTTACTGCTAAAAAATATCCTATGATAAGAAGAGGTGTGCCTTTTGTTGGGGATGTAGAGGGTATTGGGTACAACATAAACGTCGAGGTGTACAAAGTATCGCAAGGTACATTGAGTGCGCTTGATAATTTAGAGAATCATCCGAATTGGTATGAGAGAAGAAAGACAGAAGTTCACGCGGGCGGGCGAGTATATACTTGTTGGCTCTATTTCAATGACACAATAAGTTATAAAAATCAAAAGCTTATTCACGACTATGAAAACATTTACTCCTTGTATGACGAAGACGATGGCTTGGAATATATGGGAGACTTGGACGAGCAAGAACTTGAAGAGATAAAAAGAATTGATAACGAAAATAAAATTAAATAAAATGAATGCGAATATAAATGTAACAATGTTAGCTTGTTCTCTAGCAAAAAGAGAACTAGAAAATCACAAAGACGAATTTCCAAATGGAGAGTTTTGTACTTATGATAAAAACGGCAATAGTGTTTATTGCGACAAAGCACAAGATATTTTTAACGAATATTTAGAGCATTGGGAAGAACAAATAATGCTATGTAAAGTTCACAAAAAGGAAACAGATAAATTAAAAAAGGAACTTGATTGGTTTAGGGACTTTGGTTGGAAAGTAAATCAATTAAGTAGTAGTGTTAACGACAAAGCTTGTAAGTATGCTGATGCACTACAAAAAATAGAATTACCAAGTGGTGTTGAAGTCAAAAGATTACCACAATCAGATGTAGATAAGTATGCTGAATGGATACTAACTCAATGTGATAATTCAAAAGACGAGATTACTTGGCTGATACAAACCATACTTGAAAGCGATAATGCTCATTGTTTGGATGATACATTTGATAGTATGCGATATGAATAAAATACTAGTGCTTGTGGCTTGTGAAGAAAGTCAAGCCATAACAAAAGAGTTTAGAAAACTAAACCAAGAGGCTTACTCTTGTGATTTGATACCTTGTAGTGGCGGGCATCCCGAATGGCATATACAAAAAGATGCTATCGACGAAGCCAATAGTCGCAAGTATGATTTAATGATTGCCCATCCGCCGTGTACTTACATAGCGGTTAGTGGCAATCGTTGGTTATACAATAAAGATGGCTCGAGAAATGAAGAGCGATGGGAGAACAGAAACAAAGCATTGTTTTTTGTTAAACAACTAATGGATGCACCAATAAAACATATTGCAATCGAGAATCCTATCGGCGCTATATCAACACAAATACGAAAGCCAAATCAAATCATTCAACCATATATGTTTGGAGACGAGGCAACTAAAACAACTTGTCTTTGGACTAAAAATTTACCGCTCTTGCAACCAACAAAAATAGTGGGCAAAGGAGAGAGAACTTTTTTTAAGAGTGGTAAAAGCCATCCTAAATGGTATGCTGACATTTTAGCCAAGTCTAAAACTGCAGAGGAAAGAAGAAAATTGAGGAGCAAAACGTTTCTGGGGATGGCGAAAGCTATTGCAACTCAATACACAGAATATATAATTAACTTAAATAAATAGAAATGAGTAAATCAAATAGAGAGCGATGGAACAAAATCGCAACAGAAAAATTGAAGGGGCGCAAAATTTTAAAGGTGCGCTATATGAAAAAAGAAGAGGCAGATAATTGGGGGTTTATGAGTCAACCATTAGTGCTTTTTTTAGACGACCAATCTATCCTTGTCCCGCAGAGAGATGATGAAGGTAATGATGCGGGGGCTTTAGTGAAGGTTCATAACAACGGAACGGCTGAAACAATCCTACCCGTGTTAAGAGAATAGTGATCAATTAAAAAAAATAGTGTATATTTGTGATCTATGTTTAATAGTTTGACCGAAAGGTCTGATCAAAGGGGGTAAAAAATTACCCTCTTTTTTTTGGTTTCTTTGCAAAGTTTGTGTTATCTTTGAGTGAAAATCAAAAATCTATGAACGAACATATCTTTCAATCTTTGATTGATAACATTACACAACTTTATTCTGTTTCGGAAAAAGAATTATTTAACAACGAAAAAAATTATGAGTCCGTTGAAAGAAGACAACTCTTCTTTTATTTGTGCAGTAAAAAAAATATTCCTGCAGTAACCATACAAAAGTATCTAGCAAAAAAAGATTATAACATACACCATTCTAATATATTAAGAGGTATCAATAGAATATCTACCAAGGTGGAGCAAAGCGAAGACTATCAAAAGGTTATATCTAAACTAGAATTTATTGGGGCATAATGTTTTACATGGACGAAATTTACAAACAAGCAGAGCAAGACCATGGTACTCGAACATTCAAGGGTGGTGGTTACACATCATTGTTGTTTATGGGCATTCGTATCGTAAAACAAACTGACGAGAAATACATCATAGAAGATATGCAACGGGGTGGGAATTACTATCAAGAGATAACCCCAGAAGAGTACGAACTTTTTAAAAAAGAAGGGTGGAGAAAGGCTGTATTTCAAATAGCTTTAAAAAAATATCAAGATAAAGTTAATAAAATTAACGAGTCAATTCAGAGGGAAGCTAACTCAAAGAAAAACCAACGTTCTTTGCAGTTATATCAAGAAGAAAAGACAAGAGTTTTAAATAAATATTATACAATCACACAAAAACTAAATTTACTATATGAAAACAATTAACATCAAGGGTAAGGAATATACCCAAGTGCATGAGCGCTTAAAATATTTTAGAGAAAACCCGAAGTACAAAGGGTGGTCTATTGATACAGAAATTATCGATAGGTCTGACAATACCATAACTATGAAAGCTTATGTTAGAAATCAAGATGGAGTGCTCATAGGAAGTGGAACTGCAGAAGAAGAGAAGGGCTCTACTTACATAAACAAAACAAGTTATGTAGAGAACTGTGAGACATCAGCTTGGGGTCGTGCTCTTGGTTGTATTGGGATTGGATTAGATACCTCTGTTGCTAGTGCAGAAGAGGTAATTAATGCTGTCAACAATCAAGACAAACCAAAAGTTACTATGAAGAAACAAAAGATAGATGACCTTGAAGGGGTGCTAAGACAAATATTAGAATACCACAAGGCGGGTCGTAACCTAGAGGAGATTTACGAAAGTCTTCAGAAAAGATTTATCATAACAAGTGTAGAACTAAAGAAAATTAAAAAACAAGTCGATGCCAAAATCAAATAACACAAACGAGGTCGAGCAACTCCGAGACGACAAAAAATATTATGGAGAATATGGTAAGAAGTGGTTAAGCAATAGCGACATCACACAATTACTTAACGATGAGCAACAATATGGTGTTCCCGTAACAGAAACAGAAGCGATGATTAGGGGACGTTATTTTCATCAGCTAGTCCTAGAGCCTAAAAAAGCAAAAGAGTTCTTTATATGGGAAGAAACAGAGACTAGAAGAGCCAAAGCATATCAAGAATACATCAAGGATAATAAATTAGATGTGGTTCTTTTAAGAAAAGAGGCAGATGCGATGAAAGCAAAAGCAGATTGGTTCATGAGCCCAGACAACCCCAAGCTTAAAAACAATAAAGTGGAAGATGTTTCTTGGTATGATATTATTAATGCCTTTGGCGTAAAGAAAGAAGAGCCAGCAACAGGTAGAATATTTGATCACGATTTTAAAGGGAAAGCGGACATTGTAACACACAACATGATAATAGATTTAAAATCTACTGCCGAGGTAAAAAGGTTTCCAAATAAAGTGAGGTGGGAAAACGGATTGGACACGCAAGCTTTTATTTATCACACCTTATTTAGAAAACCTTTTGTGTTTATTACAGTAGGAGATAAACAAAAACAATATTCTGATGGCGAGATATATTACGACGTAGGATTACATTTTGTACCCGATGAAGTAATTCTTCGTGGCAAAAAGAAAGTGCTACTGGCTTTACAAACATTAGAAAATTTAAAGAAACCCGACTATAAGAAGTCGGTTATATATACAGAAAACTTAACTTAAAATAAATAATATGGACAACGTAAGCGATTTAATTAAAGGTAAAATGTATGGGCTATTACAAATAGACAACATTCAAGAAGCAGTAAAAAATGTACCTGCAAAAACAGAAAAGTCAGAGCAGTATGGACATCAACTAAAAGTAAAAGCTACAAGGTGGGTAGATGGAAATATTAGTATTGACCTATGGGATGCCGAAAATAAAAAATCTTATAAAATAGGGGTGCTACGAGAGGATAAAAACTTTAACTCTGACGAAGGCAAAGATTTATTCTAATACTAGTCATGTCTTTTCTTTTTTTATAGTTTGATTAACAACTCGGGGAGGTTTGACTAGTGCCTCCCTTTTTATTATGGTAACAATTTTTAAAAACATACACGAAACTGAGACTCCTTATTTTAAGGACATCAATTATATTCTAGAGCGAATAAAAAACGGTAGTTCAAAAACTCTAGTTCAAAAGATTCGCAAAGAAAAAAATAAAGAGATACGCAACCAACTGAAAAAAGATTTACCCGCTATATGTTTTAGTGGTAAGTTTCAGCAACGTAAGGATGCAAACATACAAGAACACTCGGGATTTATATGTTTAGATTTTGATGGCTATGAAAAGCAAAAAGATTTACTACAAGACAAACAAAAGTTTCAGAGCAGTAAGTTTGTTTATTCAGTATTTATATCTCCTTCGGGCAAAGGTTTGAAGGTTATCGTGCGAATACCAAAAGATATAGTCAACCATACAAAATATTTTAATGCCCTGGGGAAAGAGTTTGAAAGTCCAAACTTTGATACCACTACCAAAAACATAAGCAGGGTATGTTATGAATCTTATGATCCACTAATACATATAAATACAAACTCATTAACTTGGGACGCATACGAAGATGAAGAGTATACGGAAGTAAATAAAATTAAAGACACCCCAACCATACCTATCACCAATCAAAACAAAATAGTTGACATTCTTACTAAATGGTGGAGCACAAAATATCCTATGACAGAAGGAATGCGTAATCACCATGTCTACATTTTAGCTATGGCATTTAATGACTTTGGTATAGACAAAACATTGGCATCTTATGTTTGTAATCAATATGAAAGCAAAGACTTTACAAGAAAAGAAATAGACAATACCATTAGGTCTGCATATCAAAACACCGACAAGTTTGGCACGAAGTATTATGAAGATACAGATAAGATTAATCAGATAAAACAAAAATTAAAAAGAGGAGAATCAAAAAAGTCTATCCGTCAACAACTAAAAGGGTCGGTCGAGGCGGAAGTTATAGACTCTATAATAACACAAGCAGAAAAAGATGAGTATAAATTTTGGTTCAAGAACGATAAAGGAACAATTAAAATCATACCTATTGACTTTAAAAAGTTTCTTCAAGACAATGGTTTTTATAAGTATTGTCCAGAGGGAAGCAAGAACTATGTCTTTGTTAAAGTAACGAGCTGTTACATCAATCACTCCAACGAAAAAGATATAAAAGATTTTGTCTTGAAACATTTAGAAGATTATGAAGATGAATCTATTTACAACTACTTTGCAGACACAACTAGATTCTTTAGAGAAGAATACTTAAATCTACTAGACACTATTGAGCCTTTCTTTATAGACGATGACAAAGAAACATCCTACTTGTATTTTAAAAACAAAGCAGTAAAGGTTACAAAAGATAAGGTGGAAGCAATAGCCTACGATGATCTTGAAGGTAACGTATGGCAAGATCAAATGATAGATAGGTATTACAAAGAATGTGAGTTCGATGGTTGCTACTATCAAAAATTTATTGGTAACATCTGTAACCAGGACAAACAAAGAACTACTACCATGGAGTCTACCATAGGGTTTCTTATGCACGGACACAAAAATTTATCCTACTGCCCTGCAGTAATTTTAAATGATGAGATTATAAGTGATAATCCAGAAGGTGGTACAGGCAAGGGTATATTTGTCAATGCGTTAGGGCAAATGAAAAAGTTAGTTACGATAGATGGTAAAGCCTTTGCTTTTGAAAAATCTTTTCCATATCAACTTGTGTCCGCTGACACACAGATATTATGTTTTGATGATGTGAAAAAGTATTTTGAATTTGAAAGGTTGTTTAGTGTAGTTACAGAAGGATTAACATTAGAAAAGAAAAACAAAGACGCAATCAAAATACCATTTAAAAAATCTCCAAAGATTTGTATCACCACTAATTATGCCATCAGAGGTAGTGGGAATAGTTTTGCAAGAAGGAAATGGGAACTTGAATTGTTTCAACACTACAACAACAGCTACACACCTCAAGATGAATTTGGAACTTTATTTTTTGGAGATGATTGGAACTCCGATGAGTGGTGTCAGTTTGATAACTATATGATCAGTTGTCTGCAAAGATATTTGAAGGATGGTTTGATGACAAGTGATTTTGTAAATCTAAAGATACGACAGTTGTCTGCAGAAACTTGCCATGATTTTGTTGAGTGGTGCGGACTATTACCTGGTGCATCACAAAATAGAAAGCTGTGCTCTAATGAAAGAATGTGGGGTAATGATTTATACGCAGACTTTATTGAAGAGTATCCCGACTACGCGCCTAAAGCTAAAATGACAATATCTAGAAATCGTTTTTATAAATGGCTTAACTCTTTTAGTCTACATAAATACAATGTAAAAATAGAAGAAGGAAGAGATGAAAGAGGTAAATGGATAATAATTCATGAGAAGAAAAATAAAGATGACCTGTTATTTTAGCCAAAAAGGGGGATACTTAGGTATCACCTTGACCGAGAAAGTCTCTTAAAACGCATCTATGCAAGCCGTTTTTTCACAGAAACCACCAAAATATGCAATTTAGACCCTATCAGCAGGAAATAATACAAAAAGGCTCAGAGATAATAGCGCGTTACAGCTTCTTATATTTAGCCATGGAAGTCAGAACAGGTAAAACATTAACTAGTTTTGGTATTGCCCAGGCGATAAAAGTTTCAAGCGTGTTGTTTGTTACAAAGAAGAAAGCTATATCCTCTATTGAAAAAGACTACGAAATACTCCAACCATCTTTTAATATTCAAATTATAAACTATGAAAGTCTTCATAAGATAGAAGGTAAATATGATTTAATTATATTCGATGAGGCCCATGGTATGGGGGCCTTTCCGAAGCCTAGCAAGAGGGCCAAGCAAGCCAAACTACTTGTGATGCAAAACAAATGTTATGTTATACTCTTATCAGGTACACCTACACCAGAGTCTTATAGTCAAATGTACCATCAGGTTTTCTTTTGCACTAACAATCCGTTTGGTATGTACAAAAACTTTTATCGCTTCGCAGATGATTACGTTGAAGTAGTAGAGAGAAAGTTTAATAGTATGCCTGTTCGAGATTATTCAGGGGGACACATATCTATAATAGAAAAAATGAAACCTTTCACCATAACATATACACAAAAGGAAGCGGGGTTCTTGGTAGAAAATAAAGAGCAAGTGTTGTTGGTTGATATAGATCCCAAAACCCTAAACATGATCAGACAATTAAAAAAAGATCTAGTCATACAAGGGAAAACAGAAGACATACTAGCAGATACAGCTGTAAAACTAATGTCAAAAGTTCATCAGTTGTGTTCTGGTACAGTTAAATTTGAAAGCGGTAACTCTATGGTGTTAGATTATAGCAAAGCTAATTATATAAAGAATTATTTTGCAAAGAAAAAGATAGGGATATTTTATAAATTTAAAGAGGAGCTGAGTGCATTGAAAGAAGTATTTAAAGACAATGTATGTACAACTCTAGAAGAGTTTGATTCAACAAACAAAAACATTGCTTTGCAAATACAATCTGGAAGAGAAGGAATAAGTTTGAAAAATGCTGAAGCTCTTGTGTACTATAATATAGATTTTAGCGCTACTAGTTATTGGCAATCAAGAGACAGAATGACGACTAAAGACAGAAGAAAAAATAATATATATTGGGTGTTTTCTAGGAAAGGTATTGAGTCTCAAATATATAAAACTGTTACTAACAAAAAAGATTATACCTTATCACACTTCAAATCAGATATAAAAAGGATTTAGTAAATTTGCATAATGACCGAGCAAAAAATTCAATCAAATAAAATTAAAGAATTAGAAGCCCTTGGTTATTATGTTTTAAAATTAATAAAGACTAATAAGAATGGAATACCTGATCTCCTGGCTTTACATCCAGACAAGACGATTAGATTCATTGAGGTTAAAACATCTAAAGGAAAGGTTTCTAAGTTACAAAAATATAGAATGGATGAACTTAGTAAATATGGATTTGAAACAGAGATATACAAAGGATGAATTTTTTTACGAACTAGAGAACAGTTTCATAGATACACTTGAGGATTTACCTATTGCTCTGAGTTGCATAATCATATTTCAATTAGATCAAATGATTACTAAGTCTAATGGTTTTATTTTGGACTCGAATGAGAATGTAACCCGAGGTTACTTCTGCAATGTCATAAAAAGAAAAGACCCGAAGTTTTATGTTGCACATTATATTGTAGTAAAGAACAAACCTCCTTTGTTTTTTCATTTAGAATTTGTAGATTCAGATACATATTTAGATTATCTGAACCATACAAAAGAAAAAAATGAAATTACACACAATCCTGTCAGTTGTTGAAAATGAGTTTAACTGTAAATTAAAAGTTAAAAATAGAAGAAGAGACCTAGTTTACCAACGAGCTGTTTACTATCAATTATGTAGAGACTTGACAAAATTTGGTGTAAATCAAATAGGTCAATCATTAGGGTTTCACCACGCGACTGTACTTCATAGTTTAAAAACATTTCATAAGCTTGATTTGTGGGGCGAAAAAAAATATGTGGAGGCATACACCAAGTTAAAAAATAAACTTTATTACGATAGACATATACGCACTAGGGCACAGTTTTGCAATCTATTAATACACCAAAACATAAATTTGAGGGGAAAAGTGGAGCGTCTAGAAAAAAAATTAAAAAATTCTTCTTAACTTTAAGTAAGAAATTTAACAAATGCAAGTGTTAGATAATAATTATGGGAGGATATAGTTATGCTACGCACAAAACCAAACGGAATGCCTATACCTCCATTAGAAAGAAAAAGAATCCAAAACATAAATTTTATTATGGATGATTTGCATTCATCTATCAACAATATATACGAGTTATTGATGGACAAAGAATATTCATTATTGAGTTCTGAGGTTACGGTTTTTATGCGTAAGCTCAAATCAATAAGTGAATCTGTCCAAAATGAGTCATGAAACTATACGCCCTAGGCTAACGGGCAATCGCAAAAAAGCTTTTGAAAATCTTAACACTAAAGAAAAAAGAATATTAGTTGTTGGAGATATACACGCACCATTTAATCATCCTGGTTATCTAGATTTTTGTATAGACATATATGCAAAATGGAATCTTAATCAAGTAATATTTATTGGAGATATAATAGACAACCACTATGCGTCATTCCATACCACAGACCCTGACGGTCTTGGTGGTGGAGATGAGCTTGATTTAGCTATTGATGAAGTGCAGAAGTGGTATCAAGTTTTTTCTAAAGCTGATGTAACCATTGGTAATCATGATCGTATGGTTATGCGTAAGGGTTTTGAGTCTCAAATACCAAAACGTTGGATTAAAAGTTACAATGAAGTTTTAGGAACTCCAGGTTGGAATTGGGTTGAGAATATTGTGTATGATGATGTTTTGTATGAACACGGTGAAGGGGGGCAAGCTCAGATGAAAGCAAAAAATAATATGATGAGCTCTGTCTGTGGACATACTCACACAGAATCTTATGTAAGATGGTTTGTCGGAAAAAAGTTTCGTGTCTTTGGAATGCAGACGGGCTGTGGTATCGATATAAAGTCCTACGCATCTGCTTATGCTAAAAACTTTAAGAGACAATCTTTAGGATGTGGTGTTGTCCTAGGTGGACATACGGCTTTTAATTGTATGATGGATTTGTAATATGAATTTAAATAACCCCAACGTAAACTTTGCTCTAGTGTTTCTATTAAACGCTTTGCTATTCTATTTGATATTTTCTTTTCTTACTTGAAAGGACTACTAGATTTTTTCTTTCTTTTACTTTTAGATTTTTTTAAATTTTGTAAATTATATCTAGTCCATTGACCTACCTCTGCAGGAACATAACCACCAGAATAATATAACAATTCTGCGGCAAGAGTAATCGATGCGTTTCTTCTTTGTTTTGCAGTAAACTTTTTTGTTCTAGTTTTCCCAAAAGTGGTCTCAGTTTCTAACTCACCTGTAGCAGCTATAGTTGCTAATTCTTTTATCTGGATTGCTTTATCAAGAGGTATACCCAAAACACCAAAATCTTCTAAAGGCTGATTTACAAAAAACAACTGCGTTTTTTCATCTGTAAATAAATTAACAGCTGCATTTGCTGTTTCTGTAAGTGCAAAATCTAAAAAAGGTGCAGGGCTAAATACATCTGTAAATATACTTGTGGCTCTCCCTTTTAATCTAGTCATAAATTCTTTATCTTTTTGTTCTTCAGATTTTTCATCCTCACCTAATGCAAATGATGCTACTATCTGTGTAAATAATAATCCTAAAGTATGGAAAAATGCTTGTTCCGCTGCGATTCCTCCCAAAGATTCTTTAGCAACTTTTCTTTCTTCAGCCGTAGCTCCTGTGCCACCGAACAAGGTGTTCAAGTCAGATAACATTCTTGCTTTTTGATTCATTTGAAAACTAGCAAAAGGTAAAGCAATTCTTGCAAAAAATCTACCCCTTTGTGTTTTGGATCTAAAAAATTCTCCTTGTAATTCCCTGTCTGAAACATTTTGTTGTCGATCAACTTGACGTTGAGCATAATCTGCTGCTTTTTTATTTATTTTATGTGTCGACCAATCAAAACCAGGTGCAAATATATCTACACCCTGCTTCTGCATTTCTTTATCGTAAAAAGCTAACCATGAAGTATTAGCCGCCACTTTGTCTGCACCAACTAAAAGAACTTTAAGTGGTTTGTCTTGTAAGTCAGATAATATTTTTCCTGCCTTACCTATGGTGCTTGTAGGAGCTATTTCTGTGTCGTCAGCAATATCGGTTACCGCTTCTGCACTTATCCCCCTATTGGCTATACCATATCCACTTTTCTTTAGCCACTCTCGTACGTCTTTATTAGTTCTAAAAAGATTAATAGCTTTAAAAGTTCTACCACCTCCTGCAGTAACCATGGTGCTAGCTATAGGAGCCAACTGTTTTGCATACTGACCTAGCGAGGCTAGAGTTCTAGAGACAGCAAATTTTGCTAGTGCATTCGTTATTTTTTCGAAGTAAGGGTTTTCTACTTCATAATACTGGTTACCTCTTTTACTATTTACATAGTCAGTCAAAGCGTCTACCATAATCTTTCTTCTTTTTTGATCAGGTATAATCTTATCCATAGATGGGCTGTTTATAAATCCATTCACCTGTTGAATAGACGGAGCAGTTTCAATATCTGATAAAGCTTTTCTTAATCCAGTTGATTGTGTTGAATCAAACATCAAATTAACATACTTGTTTTTAGGTAATCTACCTGGTTTTGTTCTTTTTCTAAGAACACCTGACTCTTTATCATAAACACTAGATGTCTCTACTGTGTACATAGGACTTGATAAATCTGTTTCTTCTGATGGACTATCTAATCTTGAATAAGAAAAGTGAGTATAATTTAAATCTTTGTCTAGTGGTTTATTGTATATGTCTAAAGAAATATCACTTAACTTCTTATAATGTTTGCCCCACTCTTTAGTAAACCACTCTACTGCTTCTAAATTAGTTTTATCAGTTTTAGATTCGACTTCACTTGGGTTATTAGAGCCTTTTAGTATTCTGTTGTAAACTTTTTCGTAAACCTCTCCTAATTTTTTTTCCTCACTCTTGGTTGAATTTTTAAGTTCAGTTATAGAATCTTCTATCAACTTTTTCTCCCTTCTAAACTCTGTATCTTGTTCGGTTTCTGTGCCATCAACAGTTCTCCTAACACGGGCCAACATCCCTCGCTCTATATTGTTTTCTTCAGAATTAAATACTTGATTGTTTGCTTTTTTATTTTCGAAAACTTTATAATAATTTTTAATTATTTCTCGACCCTTTGCTTCTGCCGTATCAAATCCTCTAATCATATCTGTTATGCCAGACAGCTTCATAAATTTAGCTCCTCTCTTTTGAGTGCCAAATATCAGTTCTGTTTTTATTCCTAAACTTGCAACATTTTTAAGACCAAAATCAAATACTTCCGCTAATATTTCACGCGCTTTATTTTTAATGTTACGTTTAAGAGCTATAGGGCTTTTCTTTGCGTTCTCTACACCTTCTTGAGTTTTTACAACACCAAGCATCCCACCTGTTCTCCCATTAGTTGTAAAGTTTATTAAACTATCCAATGCACGCATAGCTTCTTGGGTAGACATATTGTCTATGTTTAATTTCATAAAAGCATTGACTATTCTTTTTTCCTCCTTGGTGTATTTTATTTTACCAGGACTATCAGAATCTGCGTCAAAGGCATCCCTGCCTGTTTCTAATTGTTTTTTTACAATAGCACTAAAAGTGTTGAATGCTTTTTTAATACCTGCTCTTGTTGTTTTTTCTTTTTCTTCTAACTTCTTTTTACTATTATTTGAAGTAGGATCTTCAAGTATCTCTCTAATTTCTTTTAAACTTAAATCTTTAGAAGGTATATCGGTTGCTAATTCAAATGCTTCCCTTTGCACTTGTTCTTGTCGTTGCTCTTGCTTTTGTATTTGTTCAGAAGAATATTTTTCTGTAGCAGCAATATCTGCAGCTGGAGCAATTTTAAGACCTGCTCTTGTTCTTTTGGTTGGTTGCATTCCTTGTAAAAGCTGTTCCGCTTTTTGAATATAAACATCTATATCATCCACATCTAATGGGTCTACTCTTCCAAACTCTTTGGCAGCTACAGTTACTCTACCATCAATGGTTTTGGATTTAGATTTTTTTTGTATTTGTTTTCTTAATCTTTCCGCTTTTTGTATTTGTGCAGTAGATTCAGCCTTTTGAAAACTTTTATCTACTCTGTTTAAAAACCTATCTACTGTAACAGGGTTGTTTAGATTTAAAAGATTAGCTTGCTTGATAAGTGACCTAGCTGTCCGAGCAGCTATTTTACCTTTTGTTTTAACTGTATTGATGTAATTAACCAAAGCAGTTCTTCTATCCAAACCTCTAGTCTTTGGATTTCTTACTTGTCTTCTAAGACGATTTCTTTCTTGTTCTACCTCGCTCGGCGGAACTTGAGTTTCAACCTCACCTTCTTTTCCTGGTTGGGCTGTATCTTTTTTGGGCGTACCCTTTCTGGTAACGCCGCGCCTGGTGGTGTCTCCCTCTCGAACTGTTGTGCTAGTCGGGGGTTGTTCCTGTACAGGTATCTCCTTTGCGCTTGACTCTTGAATGGCATTTGTTCTTTCTTTTATAAGTTCATTTTGTTTTTTTGTAATATTCTCTTCACTAGCTATAATAACAGGCAGTCCTGCTTTAGATCTCACTTCATTTTCTTCATCTAAAGCTTTCTCTGCCTCTTTTCTAGTAACCTCTACAGGTGGTGTTTCTGTTTTTTTATCAGCTTGTTTTTTATCTCTCTCTTTAACTATTTTTATTTGCCTATCTACATCCGCTATTTCTTTATCTATTTCTTCTTTTAATGGGCCTTCTAAATCTTTTCTTTTATCTAGTAGATTTTGTCTCTGAAATAAAAGATCAGACATCTCCACCATATTATCTGAGTTTACAATAGTTCCTTTAGTTCGGTTGATGGCAGTTTGCATTGTGTAAATCTCGTTGTATGCTCTCTCCCCTTGCTCTGGGGTTAGTTCTTGATTAAGAACTAATTTGTCTATAGTGCCTCTTAAATTTTCAATATTAGCAGCGGCGTATCTTACAACATCATTTCTTTTGCTGCCTTTAATAAGGGTAGGGGCTCCTAAACCTGAAGTTGCTCCCAAAGTCAACAATATGGTTTCATATATCTCTGTTGGTCTTAATTCTGAATCTCTTACGGGTAATCCTGTTATAGAGTTAACTACAGCATTGATAGCTTTTTCAGAAAATAAAACAGGTAGTTCTTCTAATCCTACTTCTCTTAAATTTTCTACGACTAAATCTTTGATTTTAGTTTTTAATTGTTCTTGAGAAAACTTTTTACCATCTTTTTTTACAAGACTTATAATAGATTTTTTAATACCTTGTACTCCTGTTAAAAGTTTTTGGTTGTCACCTGCAAGACTAGTAAACAAACCATCAAGTGTAGCTATAGCGTTGCCCGCCCTTGCGGCTAATCCCAATGCTTCTTTTTCGTTTACACCTGCTTTTACTAAAGAAGATCTCATGTCCTCTACGTTTTCAGCTACTGTGCTTGCATAGGAAGCTATACCTATTCCTGTTCTACCAGATACTCCTAAAGCTTTAGCAATCCTACCTCCACCTCTAATCAAAGCAAATAAATTACTTACAGTTTGAGTAAAGTTTTGTACTATTGCTCCGCCATTCCAAAAGGTTTCATTAAACTTTACACTTTTTGCCCTATTTTTTATATTTTTTATTTCTTCTTCACTTATTATACCATCCATACGAACTCTAGTCTTTTCATCTACCACCTGTCCGTCTGTAGTAACTATATATTCTTTGCCATTAAACGTAACTTTTTTACCTTCTAAAAAAGATGGTCTTTGTGCGGAATCAAAAGTTCGAGAGACATTATCAGCTGTGTCTAAAATTGATTCGGAGACACCTGCTAGTATACCTTTTTTATCATAGCCAAGCCCTGTCAATACTTGATCGCTGAGAGAAAAAATAGATGCTGCCGCGCCTAAAGCAAACCTTGATATAGTTGTAGGTATCTTTGTTGCCGCATCACCTAACTCAGTAAAGAATCGAGTTGAACCCCCTTTTTGGCCTACTTCATATAGTTTTTTTCTTTTCTTTAAATCAAGCTTATTTGTTTGTTTTTCGTACTCAGGATATAAGTCTTTAATTTTATCTAGTGATTCGGCTTCTTTATCAAACTTAGCTAACAGTTCATTACGAATGCTAAATAGTTTTCTTTTAGATTGGTAATCGGTTGTTAGTCTTATTTTAGCGTCAACACTATTAATATCGCTTTCAATGTTGTTGAGGAGTTCCATTTTATAAGACACGATTTTCTCTACCTTTCTTTTTTCTTCTAAAAATTTTTCGTTTTCTTCTGTAGGTAAAATTGATTTAATAAATCGAAACGAACCTGTTTCTTGACGTTGAGTATTCGCGTCCCAAGTTGCAAAATCTGTTTTATCAATATCAAGCTCTTCATATACGTTATCTTCTAAATCTGGCAAAGAGGTAAACTCACCTTCTCTAAACTTAGGTTTACCTGTAGAAGCAGTTACATCTGTAATAATATCTTTAGATGCCGCATCAGTTACATAGGTAGAATAAATCCTTTTTATATCTTCCTCTTCTGTTCCTGTAGATGATATACCATCGGATTTTATTCGAAGCAACATATCTTTTACGTTAACTCCTTTTGATTTTAAGTAGTCTGTAAGCTCACTAGCTTTTTCTTTTTCTGCAAAAAGAGTAGCTAGAGTGTTTTCATATTCAGTTCCTGTCTGAGGAACATCAACCTCGACCTGTTCTTTTATGACTTCAGGCATTTGATATTCTCCAGGAGTTTCAGATGGGGTTACAAAATTTTGATTAAGTACGCTTAAATCATTTTCATTAAATGCTGCTGATTCCGATGAACCATCTTCCGATGCAGAATCCGTAACGTCGTCGGGTACGTCGTTTTTTTTTTCACCGAACAGATTATCTCTTTCAACCACGCCGTAGACTCTTTCTTGATAACTAGGGTCTTTGAATTGCTCTTGAAACTCTTCAAAAGATTTGGTGTAGTAACCACCTTCTGTTAATACGCTATATAATTTTTCTACTTCTTCCATTACTTATCTAATTCACCTCTTCTGCTTGTATCAACTCTGTTTGCATTTAAAAACTCTTGAAGCTGGTTTGTTATTATTCCGTAGCTTTCTATATCACCTAAAGCAAATGTTTTACCTTCATCATCAACTAAAAGCATATTCCAATTTGGATTTTTAGAGCTTCCTCCAATGTTTTGTATCGAAGCTTTATAACCTTTTCTATCTCCTGTGCCTAACTTTTGAATTACTCTGTCTATTAAAGTTTCTAATTCACGGTGTACTTTAGATGTCTCTGCGTCGCTTTCATCATAAAAGGGCTCTAAATAATCTGCAGCAAACTTCTCACCAATAATTGACCCTACATCTCTACCATCTTTCTCTATTTTGACGGTGTTAAGATTTAGATTACCCTCTTTAGTTTCTGTTGGGAATGCACTTTCAAAACCTTTGTAATCTGGGTTTAAGACTCTCTTAGGATTTAGAGCTTCGTTTGTATTTGTTTTATAATCAAAGTTGCGATCATATTTTGTTTCTGGTTTTGTAGGATCGTATTTTGGATTTGCTATTGTTTCTTGTGTAAAACCTCCTCCGTCTTGAGCCTGATAATCAGCTAACAATGATTCGTAAGAATCATCATCCTCTAAGTCGGGATAAAATAATTGTAATAAAACAGAAGCGTCTACATCAGGATTGTTAATAGGGTACGGTGTTTGTCTTATTTTTCCATCCTTATCTTTAGTTGTAACAACAAACTCACGAGTGCCATCTTTAATGTCACCTCTTCTCTTAATATCTATATACTCTATATCATCTTTTTTATTATTGGCTCTTATTAATAATTTATTCAACGCAGTCTTTGACTTTTGTTCATTACCAGACATGGCATCATTTAATACGGCAAAGTAGCCTAGTCTTTTTGTTTTACCACTTTTTTTCTTTTTGCTCTCGTCATCTAATTTTCTTTTCTGCAATTTAAGTCTTTCCTCATCAACCTTACTGATACGGTCGGGTTGAATAAGAGTGTCTAAACTAGCTCTTAATCTATTCTCAACAAAGTTTATAGCCTCCTCTCTTTGTTCGTCTGTTATCTGTAATTGGCCTTTCTCGTTGTAGAAAATAAGTTTGTCTCTATTCATTTTGCTTTTCGATAATTCAAGCAAGTTTCCATTCTCATCAACTAGCTGGTCAAACGACAACTTGTATCCACCTTTTCCTGCAGCCATGTGGTCTGCTAGTATACTTGCAGCTGATGGGTCAATGTT
>MDTD01168067.1_pt1 | contig 47576 bp, 50 predicted proteins | sample 811221 | NCBI WGS metagenome assembly MDTD01 (sample SAMN05326646, study PRJNA326480) | marine metagenome | isolation source: seawater | place: Pacific Ocean: South West | collected 2011 | reverse complement strand
CGCGTCGTCGAGACTTCGATCACCTCCGTCGTCAGCCCCGAAGCGGGCCGCGTCACCCGCACCGGGGGACACCCGGGCTCCCCCAGGAACTCGACCCCAGCCCCCAGGCGTGCCAGCAACTCCGCCAGCTCCCCGATCGGCCGCTGCCGCATCCGATCATTCCCGTCCACCGTCAGCGGCTCAGGCGAACACAACGCCGACGCCGCGAGGAACCGGGTCGCCGTCCCCGCGTTGTTCAGGTTGATCGTCGCCCCACCGCTCGGTGTCTTCCACAGCCCGCCGACCCCGCGGATCCGCACCAACCCCGGCGCGCGCTGCACCGAGGCCCCGAGCGCCGCGACCGCCTCCAGCATCCGCTCCGCGTCATCCGCCTCGAGCAGCGGATACCGAAGCGTGCTCTCGCCCCCCGCCAGCGACGCCAGCAAAAGCAGCCTGTTCGTCAGGCTCTTCGACCCCGGAGGCCGCACCGTCGCGACAGGCGGAGCATCCCCCTGCCCCGAGCGGCAAGTCGGGATCGGCAACGGATCGGGCAGATCCGGAAGGGGCAGCCTCAGGTCATCCACGGAAGACATGCGGCGATCCTACGGAGCACCCTCGCCCGCGACCAACGCCTCTCCCCAGACCACCAGGTCCCGGAACACACACTCCGGCACATACCTCGCGACGATCTCCTGCCAGCCGTGCGGCCCCACCATCCCCTTCACGAAGCTCGAACTCACCTGCCCAAGCCCCCGGGCCGGCATCATGAACACCGTCTCGAGCTCGGGGTTGAGGTCCGAGTTGATGTACCGCATCCCCCGCTCGTACCGGTAGTCCTCCTCGTCGCGGATCCCTCGCAGGATGTGCCCCGCACCGACATCCGCCGCATAACGAGCCAGGAACCGGTTGCGGATGTCCGCGACCTCCACATTCGCGAACCGCCCGCAGATTTCCTCGAGCCAGCCCAGCCGCTGCTCGAGCGGGAAGGTGTACGCCTTCTCCGGATTCTGCGCAACCGCGACCACGAGCGTGTCGAACAGCTTCGCGCCGCGCTCGATCATCCACACATGCCCGCTCGTGGGCGGGTCGAAGCTCCCCGCGTAGACCGCCTTCGAACTCATCGTCACGCCTCACCCTTCGCGTACCGCAGCGCCCGACGCAGCGGAAGTTGCCGCCCCTCGTTCTCCAGCACGGCGCGCCGGTCCGCCGGCACCGCCTCACTCGCCGATCGCTCGAATCTTTCGCACACCACGGTCTCCGCGGGGCGCCGGGGAACCGCCAGCCGCTCCCGTCCCTTGCCCGACGCCGCGAACAGACGCAACGCCTTCTCATGATCGCCCCTGATCGAAGCGACACACGCGTACAGATCGAGCAGCCAGGGCACCCCGGTCATCGCGTCCACCGAGAGCCGAAGCCCCGAGGCGAGCCCGAGCCTGCGCGCCGCCTCACCCGCATCCCCCCGGCTGATCGCCAGCCGCGCGAAGGCCGTGTGCACCTCCGCGACCTGCAGCCCACCGCCCGCGCTGCGCAGCGTCTGCTCCGCGTCGCGGAGCAACGAATCGGCACGCTCCAATTCCCCCATCTCGAGCGCGCACAACCCCAGCCCACACAGCGAGGCGCTGGTCAGCGCGCGGTCGCCCATCGTGCGACGGATCTGCAGGCTCTCCTCGAAATAGTCGTGCGCCCGCGACGGGATGCCGTCTCCAAGGCACGCAGCCCCGAGACACGCCAGCAGGCCCGCGATCGTCCGCTCGTCTCCGTTGTGCCGCGCAAGGTCGAGCCCGGCGCGGCCGTACGCCACCGCGTGCACCAGGTCGCCCGTCGCGGTCGCGATCGCGCCGATCCCCTCGCGCACCCGCGCCCACGCCGCGGTGGGTTCCCCGCCCTCGCTCGCCTTGTCGAGCCGGACCAGCAGCCGACGCCCCTCCGCGACACGCCCGCACGCGAGCCAGAATCGCCAGGCGCCCGCGCCGATCAAACGCCCGCGCTCCACCCGCTCGGGGGTCAGTTTCTCAAACATGAACTCGAGCGCCCCGCGCAGGTTGCCCTGCTCCTGGTCCAGCCGCGCGAACCAGTCCGCCTGGTCGGGTCCCACCAGCTGCGGCTCCGCCTTCGCCATAAAGCGTGCGCACCACGCGAGCATCGCGTCCTGCACGCCCTCCGGATCACGCTCCCGCGCGAGCGATTCGAGCCCATACTGCCGGATCGACTCGAGCAACCGATACCGGGTCTCGCCCGCGACACCGCGACCGGGCGATTCGTCGACCACGACCATCGACTTATCCACGAGTTGCTCGAGGAGATCGAGCACCTCCCACGCCTCGACCGCGGGCCCATCGCCCCCTCCTTCAGTCGCCAGCACCGCCTCGGCCGCCTCGAGCGTCGCCCCGCTCCGGAACACGCACAGCCGCTGCAACACCGTGCGCTCCGCGAGATCGAGCTGCTCGAAGCTCCACTCGATCGCCGCGAGCAGCGTCTGCCTCCGCGGATCCCCCGTTCGCGAACGGAGGAGCCGGAACCGGTCGTGCAGACGATCCGCGATCTGAGCAGGCGTAAGCAGCTTCATCCGCGCCGCCGCCAGCTCGATCGCCAGCGGCGCTCCGTCGAGCTCCCGGCAGATCCGCACGACATCCGACGCGTTCCCCGTCTCCAGCGAAAAGCCAGGCCGGACCGCCCGTGCGCGTTCCACGAACAGACGGACACTCTCGACCGATCCGAGCCGACCGATATCGTCCTCGTCATCACGACCCGGGAGCGCGAGCACCCCGACACGGAAGACATGCTCCCCAACCACGCCCAGCGGCTCGCGCGTCGTCACCAGGACCCGCACGCCGGGGCAAACCCGCAGCAGTCGCTGCACGAAGCCCGAGACATCCGCGCCAAGATGCTCGCAGTTGTCCAAAACAAGCAGGAGATCACGCTCCGCCAGCGCCTCCGCGAGAATTTCCTCAGCAGGCCGCCCCGCCGCCTCCGGGATGCCGAACACCCCCACGACCTCGCCCGCGAGCAGCGTCGGGTCATCCACCGGCGCAACATCGAGGAACCACGCGCCGTCCCGGTACGCGTCCTCGCACGCCCGCGCCGATTCGATCGCGAGCCGGCTCTTGCCGCACCCCCCGGGCCCGGTCAGCGTCACCAGCCGCGCCGCGCCGAGCAGGCCCCGGATCCCCGCGAGGTCTGTCTCACGCCCGACGAAGCTCGAAAGGTTCGCCGGAAGCCGCGTCGCGATCGTCGACCCGAAAGTCCCCAGCAACCCCGCGGTCCCCGAATGCGAGCGTGACCCCTCCCCGTGCCCGCGCTCGAACGGCGCCCCCGCGAGGAACCGCCTCGGGTCCGGCCGGCTGCGCTCACCGAGCAACGCCTCGAGATCGATCCGCGCATCCCCGATGTCCCGAAGACGCTTCTTCGCGTCCTTCTCCAGGCACCGCGCGATCAGATCGCGGACGCGCTGCGGCACGCGATCGGGGATCCGATCCCAGGGCGGATCGCGCTCCAGGATCGCGACGATCGCGTCCATCGGGGTCTCGCCCCGGAACGCACGCTTCCCCGACAGGCACTCGAACAGCACCGCGCCGAACGCCCAGATATCCGCCCGCTTGTCCACGGGCTTGCCCCGCGCCTGCTCGGGGCTCATGTACCCCGCCGTGCCCATGATGCGACCCTCCGCCGTCGGCGCCATCGACAGCGTCTCGTCGTTGTCGCCCAGCAGCGAGCGCATCTCCTGCTCGGGCTTCGCAAGCCCGAAGTCCAGCACCTTCACCGTCCCGTCCTCGCGCACGCGCACATTCGCGGGCTTCAGGTCCCGATGCACGATCCCCAACTCGTGCGCCCCCTCGAGCCCAGCGGCAATCTGCACCCCGATCGCATACGCCTCCTCGGGCTCGAGCCGACCGGCGCGCCGGATGTGCTCTCCGAGATGGTGCCCGGGCACGAACTCCATGACCAGCAGCTTCCGACCGAGGTCCTCCTCAAGCCCGAAGACCACCGCGATGTTGGGGTTGTTGATCGACGCGAGTGTGCGCGCCTCCCGCTCGAACCGTGCCATCCGCTCGGGGTGCTCGCCGAGCTCCTCGCCGAGGCTCTTGATCGCGACCAGGCGATCCAGCCGCGGGTCACGCGCGAGGTACACCACGCCCATGCCGCCGCGCCCGAGCTCGCGCTCGATCAGGTACCCCCCCAGTTTCGTCGGCACTTCATCCACGCCGGCCCATCCGCGATTCGGGGCTCCCCAGCCGAGAAACGACCCGCTCGAAATCAAGCACTTCCCACGACGCACGCGCCAAACCGAGAACCGGCGAAGCAACGCGCGCACCGCCCTCCCGGTAGCATAGCGAAAGCCCGACACAGACCCACGAGCCGAACCGTGTCATCGCCCACACCAGATCCAGACCAGACCGCGGACCTCACCGCCGGCGCGACGAGCCGCCCGCCGTCGCACACCCCGCCTGACGACTCAGGCTCAGCCCCGACGCGCCCCGCCAGAACCAAAGAAGGTCCACGATTCTCCCCGGGTGACCTGATCGGGAACCGATACCGCGTCGTCGCGTTCCTGGGCCGGGGTGGGATGGGCGAGGTCTACCGCGCCGACGATCTCGAACTCGCCCAGTCCGTCGCGATCAAGATGCTCCCCGCCCGCATCGCCGCCGACCCCGCGCTCGCCGAACGCGTCCGCACCGAGGTCCGCATGGCCCGCGGCATCACCCACCGCAATGTCTGCCGGATCCATGACATCGCCCGTCTTCCCACCGATGAAGGCGGCGAACTCTTCATCTCGATGGAGTATGTCGACGGGGAAGACCTCGCCACACTCCTGCGCCGGATCGGCAAGCTGCCCCAGGACAAGGCGATCGATGTCGCCCGACAACTCTGCGCAGCCCTCGCCGCCGCCCACGACCAGGGCGTGATCCACCGGGACCTGAAGCCCGCCAACATCATGCTCGACGGCCGGGGCAATGTCCGCCTCACCGATTTCGGCATCGCCGCAATCGACGACGAACTCGACCAGAGCGACGCCTCCAGCGGAACACCCGCCTACATGTCCCCCGAGCAATTCGCGGGAAAGAGCGTCAGCAAAAGATCGGACATCTATTCGCTCGGCCTCGTGATCTTCGAACTCCTCACCGGACGCGCCGCGTGGAAAGCGGGCTCGCTCGCCGAACTCCGAACGCTCCGGGATACAACAGGCTCCCCCGTTGCCCTCACATCGCTCAGCGGGTTCAACATCGACCCCGCACTCGCAGCGGTCGTCGAGCGCTGCACCGAGACCGATCCCGACGACCGACCCGCCTCCGCACTCGCCGTCGCCGCCGCGCTCCCGGGCGGAGACCCCCTCGCCGCCGCGATCGCCGCGGGCGAGACCCCCAGCCCCGAACTCATCGCCGCCTCGGGCGGCCGCGGCGCCCTCCGCCCCGCCGTCGCCGCCGCCTGCACCGCCGCCGCCCTCGTCTGCACCGCGATGACCCTGTTCCTCTCCGGGAGCACTTCCCTGCTCGCCCGAGCCGGCACACCACCGCCCCCCGCCGTGCTCCGGGACGACGCCCTCGAGGCCCTCGCACAACTCGGCTACACCGACACCCTCGACCACCCGGTCCGCCACGGCTGGAGCCTCTCGCCCTATTCCCTCAACCGCGTCTCCAGCGCCGTCCGAACCGGCAACGCGGACTGGACAGCGTTCGCCGAGAGCTTCAACGCCCCCATCCGCTTCTGGCTCCGCTCCGAACCGGGCGGCTTCGAGCCGCGCACGCCCGACAACAAGGTCTGGTCCGACTTCCCGGCACGCGACGCCGCGGGCTCGACGATCATCCAACTCGATCAGAACCGCCGCCTGCGCTACTTCGCACGCATGCCCGACGATTTCGACAACGAGCCCGACACCACCGAGCCCGATTGGTCCGTCGCGTTCGCGCTCGCAGGTCTGGAGATCGACGACTTCGAACCGGTCGAGGCGCTCAATCACCCCGGGACGGATCCCGCCATCCGCCGCGCCTGGAAGGGCCCCGCACCCGATGACGGCATCGCCGACAGCCCCATCGAGGTCACCGTCTACGCCGGCGCCCGAGACGGGCGCATCTCCGACATCGAGTTCAGCGTCGCCAACGCGGATCCCGCCCCAAGCAACCCCGACACCGAGCAACCACCCGCCCAGGCCTCCCGCGACCAAACCGAGAAGGGCCCCGTCGCGTCCCCCGAGCAGCCCCACGCACCGACCCAGCAGAGCCCGGCACCGCCGCCGCCCCAAGCCTCGCGCCTCGCACGCTCGTTGCAGTCCGCCGCCCAGTGGCTCCTCGTCGGAACGATCACCATCATCGCGGGCCTGCTCGCCTACCGGAACATCCGCCTCCGACGCGCCGACACCCGCCGTGCGATCCGCCTCGGGGTCGTCATCTTCGCCCTCACCGCGATCGACGCGATGCTCGGCGCCGATGTCGCCCCGTTCTCCCTCGAACGCCTCATCGGGCCCTATCCCATCTACACATCCGGGGTCGGCTTCGCCTTCATGGCAGCCGCCTGCTACATCGCCGCCGAGCCCCTCGCCCGTTCCCGATGGCCAGGCTCCCTCGTCTCCTGGACCCGCCTCTTCTCAGGTCAACTGCGAGACCCGATGGTGGGCCGCGATCTCCTCATCGGCATCACCGTCGGAACGATCGTCGCCGCCATCGCCGCGTGCACGCCCTTCATCGCCGAAGCACTCGGCAAGCCCGCCTCCCCCCCGAGCACCAACGGCCTGATCCAGATCCTCGAAGGCCCGAGACAAGTCGTCGCCATCGCCGCAGGACAGATCGCCTCCGCACTCATCAACGCCGCCGCCGTCGCGCTGGTCATCCTCCTGACCATGCTCGTCCTGAGCATCATCAAAATCCGCCAGCACTGGCCCGCGATCGCGATCGTGACCCTGCTCATCATCTCCCAGCAACTCACACAGACGCAGGTCACCCCCGTCGATCGGATCATGGCCGTCATCGGCAACCTCGCCGTGCTCTTCCTCATCGGCCGCGTGGGCCTGCTCGCAACCGCCGCCGCCCTCCTCACCCTGAGCCTCACGGGCTACAGCGCCACCGGCATGCCACTGGGCCCCTGGTGGTCCTCCGCCGCCGTCGTCCCGCTCCTCGTGCTCGCCCTGATCACCGCCTTCGCATACCGGAACGCGACCGCGGGGGGATCCCTGTTCGCCCCGCGACAACACGCCGATCGCCACGACGCCGCGAGAGAATCCCTCGGATAGGCCGCACGGCCATCGCGACGAGCCACCCCTCACGGGGTCGCCCGCACCCGCGCATCCAGTTCCTCCAGCGTGAACCGCACGCTCAGGATCCAGGGCACCTCACCCTCCGCCCAGTACCCGTAGGTCGTCGCGACGATCGTCCCATCCCCGAGCACCTCCACGCCCGGATACGCGCAGTCCCACCGGTGGCGGTTGTCCTCGAGCCGCACGCGGTACGCCCCCTCCCGACCCGCCACGATGTCCTCCCATGTCCCGACCCAGCCGACCCAGTCTCCCTGCGTCGCCGTTTCGTGCGCCGTGTCGCGGAAACTGATGAACAGCCGCCCGTCCGGCGCATACACCGCCGCGTGACGGTCGCCCGTGAGCGCCCCAGACAACTCACGCGGCTCGCTCCATGTCCGCCCCGCGTCATCGCTGAACACCACGAACGAGTTCCGCCTCCGTGCGTTCTCCCGCAGCAGCAACGCCCAGGTCTTCCCGTCAGGGGAAACGACCAGACCGGGCTCGCACAGGTCCACATCCTCCCGGTGCACGACCGCCCGGGGCGAACTCCAGCTCCGCCCGCCGTCCGCGCTCTCGATCTGGTACACGACGAACCCCGCGGGCCATCCCGCCGCGTTCGCCGCCTCGCGCCCACCCTCTTCGATGAACCGCCCGTCGTCGTGGAACCAGGCCACGATCGACCCATCGGCACGCTGCGCCAGCGACGCGACCGCGACGATCCCCCCGTACGCCCCGATCGCCTCCAGCTCGCTCCAGGTCTCGCCCCCATCCTCCGAGCTCGCGATCCGGATCGGGTACAGCCCACTGAACAGCAGCAGCCGCTCGCCCCGGTATTCCGGGTCTCGCACGCGCCGATCCCGCACGCGATAAATCGTGGGCGTCTCCTTGCTCGTCGCCCAACTCGCGGGCGTCGGGAGACGCTCGCTCCAGGTCCGCCCGCCGTCCTCGCTCCGCTTCATCACAATCGGACCCCGCCCGTGCCCTTTCGGATACACGCACAGCATCGTCCGCCCGTCCTCCAGCAACACCGTCGTCGGGTGCCCGAGATACTGCCCCGCCTCCCGGTCCACCACCACCTGCCGCGATACCTCACCCGCGAGATCCACCCACGGGATCGTGTACCCGACAGGAACCCCCGCCCGGCACGAAACCGCGAATACCAAGCCCAGCACCCACGCAAGCCTCGTAAACATCAGCCCCCCGATCTCATCCTACCGACCCGAATGACAGAGACTCCCCACGCTACCACACACAGCGCGCACGAAAAAGGCGGACGGGCTCACACCCGTCCGCCAGATCTTGAAATCAACGCATTACGCCGGAATCAGTTCCGACTCGACATCCGCTTCGGCTTCTTCGACGACGAAGCGTTCCAGAGCTGCTCGCCGTTCACGCTCAGCCTGTCCGCATCGACGATCTTCTTGCCGTCAACAGACATGCGCTTGCCGTGGATCGTGACCCGATCGCCGGTATCAAGAACGCCGCGCTCGACCTTCGTGCCGAGATCCACGACGCACGACCGACCGTCATCCATCGTCAGCTTGAGCAGAAGGTGCCCGTCCATCTTCTCGGGACGGTTGCCCCAGCGAACGCGCTCAATCTTCGAGAGCTCGCCGCGGATGCGGCTCGACTCCTTCAACTTCGCGTCACGCGACGCCTGTCGATCGCTCATCGAATCGGTCCCGGCCTGCTCAGCCCGGTCGCCGCGCGAGCGATCCTTGTCGCTGCGGCGCTCCTTCTGGGCCATCTCACGATCCCGGTCCACCGGAACGGTGTAAAGGTAATAGGTCCAGTCGAGCTCGTACCCACGCTCGCGGTCATAGAACGCGTCGTAGTACCCGTCGATGTATCCGTCCTTGTAGTTCGACGCCAGATCGGTGCCGATCACATCGATGTCGTACCCGTACTCGTCGTCGTCCGACGCGTCGATATAGCCGTCGTAATACCCGTCAGAGTAAAGCAGGCTCCCGGCGTCGTACCACCAAGTTGCGTCGTAGACATCGTCGCCGTAATACGCGAGCGTATCTGACTCGTATTCGCGGTAATCCGACGACTCCCATTCGTACTCGTTGTCGGTGTCAGCACCGCGGATCCCGTCGAAGTCATCATCGAACCAGTCCGTGGGGTCGTACCACTCCTCTTCGTGGGTGCCCTCCCCGGGCTCCCACTCCATGTGATCGCTCTGCGCCATCGCGCCGGGCGCGGCGACCAGACCCGCCACGCCGCCCGCGATCATCGCGAGCCCGAGCGCCCGCCCACGGGGCAGCCGACACGAACGCTTGTTCCGACCAAAAGTGTTCCGGAAAAACATAAAACCTCCAAGGTTTGAAAGATTCAAAAAAGTACCGGGCGATATCGAAAGCCCGTGAAGATAGTTCATACTAGTTTTTAAATCACCCGAAGTCAACCCCCCCACGCCCAATTCCCCCCGTTCAGGCGGAAGACACCCCGCCCACACACCGCACAGCCCCGAACGCTACCATCCAATCCGGAAGCCGAGGCCCCACGCCCCGGCTCCCAAAAACCAGTCCGCGCACGCCGCGCACGACCCGATTCAGCACGACCCGATTCAGAGAGATCCCAAAGATGACCACCTCCACCTCCCCCGCCGCCATCACCATGACCGCCGACGGCCTCCAGGTCCCCGACCATCCCATCATCCCCTTCATCGAGGGCGACGGCACAGGCCCCGACATCTGGCACGCCTCCCAGCTCGTCTTCGACGCCGCGGTCGAGAAGGCCTACAACGGCCAGCGCAAGATCCACTGGCACGAGGTCATGGCGGGCGACAAATCCCACAACGCCACCGGCGAATGGCTCCCCCAGTCCACCCTCGACGACTTCACCAAGTACCTCGTCGGCATCAAGGGCCCCCTTACCACCCCCACAGGCGGCGGCATCCGCTCCCTCAATGTCGCCCTCCGCCAAATCCTCGACCTCTACACCTGCCTCCGCCCCGTCCGCTACTTCGCGGGCGTCCCCTCCCCCGTCAAGCACCCCGAGAAGACCGACATGGTCATCTTCCGAGAAAACTCCGAGGACATCTACGCCGGCATCGAGTTCGAGCACGGCTCCGACGACGCCGTCAAAATCAAGAAACTCCTCGCCGACAATTTCCCCGACATGTTCAAGAAGATCCGCTTCCCCGAAACCGCCGGCATCGGCATCAAGCCCGTCTCCCAGGAAGGCACCACCCGCCTCGTCAAGGCCGCGATCCAGTACGCGATCGACCACGACAAGCCCTCGGTCACCCTCGTCCACAAGGGCAACATCATGAAGTTCACCGAGGGCGCCTTCATGAAGTGGGGCTACGAGGTCGCCGCCGAGCACTTCGGCGCCACCCCCCTCGACGGCGGCCCCTGGCACACCCTCAAGAACCCGAAGACCGGCAACACCATCACCATCAAGGACGTCATCGCCGACGCCTTCCTCCAGCAGATCCTCACCCGCCCCGCCGAATACTCCGTCATCGCCACCATGAACCTCAACGGCGACTACATCTCCGACGCCCTCGCCGCCTGCGTCGGCGGCATCGGCATCGCCCCCGGCGCCAACATCAACTACGACACCGGGCACGCGATCTTCGAGGCCACGCACGGCACCGCCCCCAAGTACGCCGGCCAGGACAAGGTCAACCCGGGCTCGGTGATCCTGTCGGGCGTGCTGATGCTCGAACACATGGGCTGGCAAGAAGCGGCCGACCTCATCGTCAAGGGCATCGAAGGCGCCATCAGCGCCAAAACCGTCACCTACGACTTCGAGCGACTCATGGAGGGCGCCACCCTCCTCAAGTGCTCAGAGTTTGGCAAGGCGATTGTTGAGCACATGGAGTGATCTATGAGCGACCTAACCCCTGAAATTGACCTTTCCAAAGTCACTGCAGAATTAGCCGCACGGTTTGCGTCTTCCGCTGCCACATTTTTTGAAGGCAAAACCAAAGAATTCTCAGAAAGACTCCGACTCGAGTTCGCAAGCACATTCACCCGGTATCTCGACAGAATTACAAAGAAGTACTGCTTCATAAAAACTCTCTTCTATTCGGATTCACCTAGATACATATATGATTTCTATGTTTTACAGGATCTAAAAAACTCGCGAGGCCCTGTCGAAGACGCAGACGTAAGAACACTCTTGGCGCTGGGGACGCGTTTTTTGGTGACGGGCACAGGCGGTTCAGGAAAATCAATTTTCATGCGCCACCTCCTGCTTGACGCGATAGTCAACACTGATTTAATTCCTGTGTATATCGAATTGCGAAATCTTAATGATTCACCAAAATCAATTTATGATTCGATTCCAATGGAATTCCGACTGCACGGACTCTCAATAGAGCAGCCGTCGATCGATAAACTTTTGGAGAAAGGCAGGCTATTGATTTTGCTGGATGGTTTTGATGAACTAAGTCCAGAGAAACGCGATGGCGTCCGTAAGGACATACGCTCATTCACTAGCAGATTCCCAGACTCCAAGCTGATTATGACCTCGCGCCCCGAAACGCACTCAACCGGATGGCATCAATTTGTCGAGTACGCACTATCGCCGCTGTCACTCGATAAAATCAAGACTCTAGTCAGCCATTTGGATATGGATGACGCATCCAGAATCCGATTCCTTACCGACCTAGAAGACTCGCTGTTTGAATCGCACTCGTCATTTCTTTCAAATCCCCTGCTTCTCAATCTAATGGCCGTTTCTTATGATCGCAATGCCTCAGTTCCTACAAAGAGGCACTTATTCTACTCCCAAGTCTTTGACGCACTGTGGAACCAGCACGACGCAATGAAAGATTCTTTTGTTCGACCTCGCGAATGCGGCTTGCTTAAAGACGATTTTATGGATCTCTTTGGCGCGTTCTCCGTCCAAGCCTACTTGGATTCACGCACCTCATTTTCCAGTACCATAGCCAGAGAATATGCAGCGAGAGGTGCTTCGCTCCTTCAAATGGATTCAGTAACATCCGAATCCTTTCTAGCAGACCTTCTCAGTGCAACGTGCATGATCGTGAAAGACGGGACTGAACTCCATTACACTCATAGGTCATTTCAAGAGTATTTCACCGCGCACTTCCTTTTGCGTTCAACGCCGGGGGTTCGAGCCGATGCATGGGATGAAATACTATCCAGGCAGCAGTTCGATAGTGTCCTAGAATTATTATACGAAATGGATCCTACAGTCGTTATATCTGAATTTCTGGTGCCCAGTATTCAGCAAATTGTCGACAAACTTGATGCTTCCGAAAACGCATATCTTGAGTATGTTAAAATTGTCAGTGAGTCAATATCGATCACAGTGTATCCCCAGCATCCTGGTCGTCTAGAGAAAGACGTGTATGGCCCGACTTGGCGCCGGTCTCCGCAAATGGAGTTAATCGACTTTTCATTGAAAGTCACAGGTACTGAATACGAGTGGCCAACGCCGCTGTCTGATCAGGATCCAGTTGATCGCCTTGATTTGCTTCAGGATTACATTATCCAGAAGCTCGGAGATAATGCAGAGCTTGATATCTATGACAAGAATACCGGCATAGATACTGAGGCCGTCTTAAAGATTGCCCCATTGTTTGCACCGCTTGACACTGCTATGCCGGATCGCGTTCGTCACGCAGCGACCCACTTGTCTGAGCGTCTCGAGAAGTTTTCCTCAGGCATGCGTAGCATCTTTCAGACAGCCCGCTCGCGTCATGGCCCACTCGAATAGGTGGCGCGTGTACATATGTACTACATTGTGCGCTAACTCCCGTCCCTCCCTCCAAATCCCATTGAGCCGAACCCAACGCCGCACCACACTGTCCCCATGGGACACACAATCACGATCGGCTACGACTGGGACAATCTGGCAACCGAACTCGCCACCCACACCGCCTGGGACGCATCCCCCAACCCCGCCCCCGGCCACGCCACCCCACTGCCTCCCCCCTCACTCGCGGAGGCGAGTGACGAAAACAGCTTCGCGGAGGCGAGTGACGCAAACAGCTCTTCCTCTCCCAATTCCCCAATGCCCACTCCCCATTCCCCCGACCCCACCTCACCGGCGGAGGCCAGCGACGCAATCCACGCCCTCCTCCACAACCTCGCCGACCCCACCCTCTCCCTGACCGACCTCACCCACATTCACCGCGCCACCGTCTCCGCCCTCCGCCGCATCATCGAGACCGACGAGTTCCGCCAGGCCGCCGCCGACTACCACGCACTCGCCCAACTCCGCGACCAGCTCATCGCCGCCACCGCACACGCAACCGCGACCGCCGCCCTCACCGACGGCGCCCGAACCGCCCCCAACCCCGAGACGCGCCGCAAAGCCGCCACCACCCTCCTCCGCCCCACCCCCGCCGGGCGACCGCCGAGCCGCCAAGAGGCCACGCCCAAGCGCACCCAGCCGTCCGAGCCGCACGCCGCCCCGGTTCGGCCCCGATCCGGTATCGTGACCCGCCGCGGCGTCCCGCATGACCCGCGCGAAGGAGGCCGCGATGAAGAAGTTCGATCCCAAGCTCGCGAAGTCGAAAGCCGTGAAGCTCAACCGCTCCGAGCTCTCCCGCGTCATCCAGGCATACACGGAGAAGAGCGCCAAGCACGGCGAGAAGGCCTGGGAACGGGCCTGCGTCAAGGGGGTCCGCAAGGGCAAGCTCGACGAGGCGAGCGTGGACCAGTGCATCGCCCATGTCGCCCAGGAGGTCGAGCGGGAGAACGAGAAGGCCGCCTCAGCGGATCAGGCCGACAAGAAACTGCTCTCCCCCCACCAGGTTCGGAAGATCCCCGCAACGCTCAAGTCGATCTCCGAGAAATTCACCTGAGCCGCGGCGCCGGGGTCGAGCAGCCCGCGGAGACGCGAACACGCGCCCTCCGCAGGCGGCTCCAGCGCTCCGCGTGTTCTGCAATTCAGAGTCTCTTGAGGTGCGCGTCCTTCACCTCGAGGCACGCCGCCCGGGCGAACTGAGCCAGCTGCACGCGGGTCGCCCCCTTCAGCTTGCCCCGGATCGAATCCGCGTGCTGCTCGATCGTGCGGACCGACCGGTGCAGCATCGAAGCGATCTGCTTCGATGTCATGCCATGACCGATCAGCGCCAGGACCTCGATCTCCCGGCGCGTCAGGCTGTCCAGCGGGCCCAGGTGGACGAACTTGCTCTCGACGATCTCGAACGCATCGGGATCGTTCGGGTCGTGCTCGCCCTCGCTGGTCACGATCGAGAAAATCGGGTCGTCCTCTTCGGATTCGGTAAGGAGGCGGATCGTGCTTTGGAGCTGCCGCCCGTGCAGGATGTGCCGGCTGATGATGGGCCGCCCCGTCTCCGCGATGCGGCGGAACATCTCGAGCCGTTCGCCCGCCCACTCCTCGCCGAGCAGTTCATCGAGGGTCCTCCCGACAGCCTGTTCGGCGGGGCCCTTGATGAACAGTTCGGCGGACCGGTCGTTCACCCAGACGACCCGCCCATCGATATCGCAGAGCGCGAAACCAACGGCGGGATCGGTGCAGAAGAGCTTGGCGAGCAAATCCTGCGAGAGCTCCGGCAGCGTGTCAGATTGTCCGTACGGTCTGGTTCCCATAATGGCAGTCTACCGTACTAGTACGGTGTACCCAAACAAATAGTAGGGAGTGGCGATCTACGAAACAGGCCCCGCGCTCGCGGGGCCTGGGGTGTGGTTTGGCTGGATCAGCGTGAGCGGTTCAGGACTCGTCCTCGCTCGCCTCCGCCTCGTCGGCGACGGCGGTTGCGGTGTCGTCCGCGGCTGGCGCTTCGGCGGGCGCGGGACGGCTGGCGCGGAGCTTCTCGGCGAACGCCTCGCGCTTGTCGGCCTGGCGGCGGCGGCCGCTGGGCTCGCCCGAGACCTCGGGGCCTTCCTCGGCGCCGCAGAACTGGATGACGCAGAGCTCGCCCGCGTCGCCCAGACGGTGACGCCCGAGCTTGATGATGCGGGTGTAGCCGCCCTCGCGGTCCTCGAACCGGGGGGCGACATTCTCGAAGATGTGCTTGACGAGCTTGGGGGCCTTGCGGAGTTCGCCGTAGCGGTTGCGCTCGACCTGATCGGCCTCGGGGATGTCGAAGAAGACCTCGGCGCGCTCGCGCAGGGTCTCGACGGCTTGCCGCTCGCCCTCGTCGGCGTCCTTGGGGATGTGGGACCACGCGAAGGCGCGGCGGTCGCCGCCGAGCATGGAGATGACCTGGCGGCGGTTGTGCAGGTCGCCCTTCTTGGCCTTGGTCACGATCTTCTCGACGAAGGGCTGGAGGGCCTTCGCCTTGGGGATCGTGGTCGTGATCTGGCCGTGCTCGAAGAGGCTGGCCGCCATGTTGCGCAGCATGGCTGTGCGGTGGGCGGTGGTGCGTCCGAGCTTGTAACCGGCTTTGCGGTGACGCATTGCTGAATCCTCCGGGGCCGGAGCCCCATCTCACGAGCGGGTCGTTCCCGCGGGGTTCACGGTCATTCGGCGGCGCCGGGGACCTGGTAGCCCTCGGGGAGTTCCATGCCGAGTTCGAGGTCGAGATCCATGAGCTTGCGCTTCACCTCGCGGAGAGAGGTGCGGCCGAAGCTGCGGAGCTTGAGCAGATCCTGGTCGGTGTTGGTGACGAGTTGGGCGACGGTGTCGATGCGGGCGGACTCGAGGCAGTTGCTCGCGCGGACCGAGAGTTCGAGATCCGAGAGCGGCATGTTGAGCTTGCGGATGAGCTCCTCGTCGACGCCCGCGGCGGCGGCGGCCTCGTCGGACACGCGCTCCTCGCCCAGTTCGAAGTACTGCACGAAGGGGTTGAGGTGCTTGCGGAGGATCTTGCCGGCCTCCACGAGCGCCATGTCGGGCGTCACGGTGCCGTCGGTCCAGACCTCCATCACGAGCCGGTCGTAGTTGGTGCGCTGACCAACGCGGGTCGCTTCGATGTTGTAGCGGACGCGCTGGACGGGGCTGTAGATCGCGTCGACGGGGATGACCCCGACTTCCTGCTCGTCCTGGTCCTTGTACTGCTCGGAGGCGGGGACATAGCCCCGGCCCTTCGCGACGGTGAGGTCCATCTCGAAGGGGACCTCGTCGGTCAGGGTGCAGAGGATGAGATCCTTGTTGTGGATCTCGATGCCGGCGTCGGCCTCGATAAGGTCCGCGGTGACATCGCCAGGCCCCTGGGCGGCGAGGCGCATGGTCTTGGGCTCGTCACCCTCGAGGCTGACGATGAGATTCTTGACATTCAGGATGATGTCGGTGACATCTTCCATCACGCCCTTCATCGAGCTGAACTCGTGCTCGACGCCCTTGATCTTGACGGAAACGACCGCGGCGCCCTCGAGCGAGGAGAGCAGCACCCGGCGGAGCGAGTTGCCGATGGTGGTGCCGAAACCGCGCTCGAACGGTTCGATCGAGAAGCGGCCGTAGTCCTCGGACGCGAACTTGGGATCGGAGACGACTTTGCTCGGCAGCTCGAGGCCGCGCCATTTGACTCGCATGATTCACCTCCCCCGCGGCTCCTTCATCCGAGCCTTTTCGGGGATCTTTGCAGCGGTGCCTTCGGAACCGGTCCCGCGTTCGGCTGTCGGCTCGGCGTGCCCCGCTGCGAGCGGCCGGCCTGCTGTCCGATGCGGGGGTTTGCAGCGCCCTGCGGCGCGACGATTGTGCGGCGATCTGCGATCTGCCCTCGTCGCTCGAGGGCTGGATCGGGGGTCAGACGCGGCGCTTCTTCTTGGGGCGGCACCCGTTGTGCGGGACGGGGGTGTGGTCCTCGATGGCGGTGACGCGGATGCCGGTCGAGACGAGGCCCTGGACGGCGGACTCGCGCCCGGCGCCGACGCCCGTGATCTTGACCTCGACCTCGGTCACGCCCATCTTGCGGACCTTCTGGCCCACCTGCTCGCCCGCGCGGGTGGCGGCGAAGGGGGTGGACTTGCGGGCGCCCTTGAACCCGATCGTGCCGGCCGAATCCCAGGCGAGAGCCTCGCCGTTGGTGTCGGTGATGGTGACGATGGTGTTGTTGTGGGTCGCCTTGATGTGGGCGATGCCTCGGACGATGTTCTTGCGAACCTTCTTCTGCTTCTGCTTTGCCATGCTCGCTCCTGGCGGGTCCACCTCCCGCTCGGGCGATGCCGGCGGGCTGGATCCTGACGAGTGATCGGGGATGAAAAACGACGGACGCCGGTCTGGGCGTCCGCCGTTGGCACTTGTTTACTTAGCCCTTGACGCCCTTCTTGCCGGCGACGGTCTTCTTCTTACCCTTGCGGGTGCGGGCGTTGCAGCGGGTGCGCTGTCCGCGGGTGGGCAGGCCGTTGCGGTGGCGATCGCCCCGGTAGGAGCGGATGTCGCGGAGGCGCTGGATGTTCTGCTGCACCTGGCGGCGGAGGGCACCCTCGACGAGGTAGCCCGAGTCGATGACGCCGTTGAGCTGGGCGATCTGCTGCTCGGTGAGCTCGTTGGCCTTGGTGTCGGGCTCGATGTTCGCCTCGGCGAGGATGTCGGCGGCGAACTTCGGGCCGATGCCGTGCAGGTACTGCAGGGCGTAGAGGATCTTCTTCTTGTCGGGGACATCAACACCGGCGATACGAGGCATGGTTGAATCCTTCGTCTGGCCCTGTCGGGCGTCTGATCAGCCCTGGACCTGCTTGTGCTTGGGATCGGCCTTGCAGATCACGCGGACCTTGCCCTTTCGGCGGATGATCTGGCAGTCCTTGCAGATGCGGCGGACGCTTGATTTGACCTTCATCGGCGGGCCTCTTTCGGCTGACTCGTTCTTGATTCGTTCGGGGACCCCGGCGGCGTGGCGCAGGGGTATCCGGGGAACGGAGAGTTTAGGCCGCGGTCCGGGGGCTGTCCGCGTCCCGGGTGCGGATTTTTCGAGCCTTGCGGCGGGGACGGGGTCAGGCTCGGGGGCCCCGGAGCTTGGGGGCTTTGCCGTCGTCCTGTCCTCCGAGAAAGCCCGCGTAGTTGCGCATGAGGAGGTTGGCCTCGATGCGCTGGAGCATGTCGAGCGCGACATTGACCACGATGAGCAGACCCGTTCCTCCGAGGAACTGGGTGACGGAGAAGTCGATGTTCATGGACTTGTTGACGACCATGGGCAGCACCGCGATGACAGCGAGGAACCCCGCGCCGACATAGGTGAGGCGCTCCATGACGGTCTCGAGGTACTCCGCGGTGCGAGGACCCGGGCGGAGACCCGGGATGAAGGACCCGTGATCCCGGAGCTGCTTGGACATCTCCTCTGGATTGAACTGGACGGTGATCCAGAAGTAGGAGAAGAAAAAGACCATGACGATGTAGAGGACGACATAGGGGAACTCGCCCATCTGGAAGTTGTTAGAGAGCCACTGGGTGAGGGAGTAGTACCAGTCGGCGGCCATCCAGGAGCCCGGGCTGGTGGCTTGGGCGGAGCGGGCCCCGTCGTGGAGACCGCCCAGGACGACGGAGGGGAAAATCATGAGGGAGGAGGCGAAGATGATGGGCATCACGCCGCCGTGGTTGACCTTGAGGGGCAGGTAGGAGCGTTGGCCTCCGTAGACGCGTCGGCCGCGGGTGTGCTTGGCCTGCTGGACCGGGATGCGTCGTTGGGCGACGGTGATGATGACCGAGCCCGCGACGACGAGGATGAACCCGCCGAGAAGGAGCATGAGCTGGATCCAGCCCAGGGCCTGGGGGTTGCCCGGGTCGAAGTTCTGGAAGACCCACCCGACGGCGCCGGGCATGCCGGTGAGGATGCCCGCGGTGATGATGAGGGAGACGCCGTTGCCGATGCCGAAGCGATCGATCTGCTCACCGAGCCACATGAGGAAGATGGTGCCCGCGGTGAGGGCGGTGACCGCCATGACCCACCAGATGGGATTGGAGGCCCAATCGGCGTAGACCATGTTCTGGGAGCGGATGAAGACGAGCCAGCCGATCGCCTGCACGACGCAGAGCCCGACGGTTGTGTAGCGGGTGTATTCCTGGATCTTCTGCTGACCCGTGGGGCCCTCTTCGCGGAGACGCTTGAGGGGCTCGAGGACGGACCCGAGGATCTGGAAGATGATCGCGGCGGAGATGTAGGGCATGATGCCCAGGCCGAAGATGGTGGACTGGCCGAACGCACCGCCTGAGAAGATGGAGACGAACTGCGCCATGCGGCCCGCGGCGTTGCCTTCCGCGGCGGCCTGCTCGAAGTACTTGATCAAGGCTTCCTGGTTCACGCCCGGGAGGGGGATCCAGAAGCCGATGCGGTAGACCGCGAGCATGCCCAGAGTGAAGAGGAGCTTGTCTCGGAGCTCCTTGATCTGGAAGACATTGAGGATTGTCTGGAAGATGTTCACCGGGTGCCTCTTGCTGGCGACTCGCCCTTCCGGTTGAGTCCGGGCGGGGCTTGGTCGGTTGGGACTGTATGCGCCGGGGAACGCTGGACGCTCGGGCGCGCGGATGGCTCGGGAACGGCTCTTCGGATGTCGCCCTGCGCGTCCTGGGCGGGCACTCGGGGCGCTTCACGGGACGCGGCGGGCAAGCCCGCGTCGGGGCCCGCGGCTCCGCATCACTTCTTCTTCAGGGCCTCGCCCCGCGAGGCGGCCTCGGCCTTCTTCTCCTGGAACGCGCGCCGCTTGGCCTTCTTGGTCTGGTTGGTGGGCGAACGATCGTCGCTGTTGCGGTCGACGCCGCGGACGCGGTCGCGCCTCGTGCCGGTCTCGTTCACGCTGCCGCCCGCGGCCTCGATGAGCTTGCGGGCGGGGTCGGTGACGCGGTTGACCGTGACCTCGAGCTTGACGCTGATCGAGTCGGCGCCCTCCGGGAGATCGCCCAGGATCTTGATGTCGCGGCTGTCATCGCGGACCAGGCCCGCCTTGATGAGCGTCTCCTGGTTGACAACGCCTCCCGACTTGAAGTCGGGGTGGTTGACGATCTGACGCAGGTTGACGAGCCAGAAGTGGACGCGGAAGTTGGCGTTCGAGAAGCCGAACTTGGGCATGCGCCGGAAGTAGGGCATCTGGCCGCCCTCGAACTGGAAGCGGCGGCTGTTTCCCGAGCGGGAGCCCGCGCCCTTCTGGCCTCGGCCCGAGCGCTTGCCGACGCCTGAGCCGGGTCCGCGGCCGACGCGCTTGCGGCTCTTGTACTTGCCGGCGAGTGCGGTGATTTCGTGAATCATCATGGCTTGAGTCCTTCGCCTGTGCTGGCGGGTGGATCGTTTGAATCGGTGCTGCGTGCGGCGCTGGTCGATCGCTCGCTTCAGCTCTCTTTGCTCTCCGAGGGCTTGGCATCGCCCGAGGGCGCCTCGCTGGGGGCTCCGCTCGCGGGGGCCTGCTGGGGCGCGTCGCCCCCACCGCCGCCGCCGCCGCCACGCGGGCCTCCGCGGCCCCGGCCGCCGCCGCCGCCGCGGCGACCGCCGCCGCGCTGGTTGCGGTCCTGGCCGATGGTGTTGACGGGGCCTGCCATCTTCTCACCGACGGTCTTGGGCATGTATCGGCGGCCGCGCTCGATGCGCTCCTCGATATCGGAAGTGTCGATCTCGACGCCTCGGAGTTCGGCGACCGACTCGCGGGTCTGGAGCTTCTCGATCGCGTCGAAGGTGGCGCGGACGATGTTGAGCTTGTTGTTGGAGCCGTAGACCTTAGTGAGGCAGTCGGTGATGCCTGCCATCTCGAGGACGGCGCGGACGGTCGCTCCCGCGACGACACCGGTACCGGGCGAGGCGGGGAGGAGGAGAACGGTGGACGCGCCGGCGCGGCCCTTCACCTCGTGGGGGATGGTCGAGCCCGCCATGGGCAGGGACTTGAGGCCCTGCTTGGCGTGCTTCTGCGCCTTCTCGATCGCGTTGGGCACCTCGGGGCTCTTGGCGTAGCCGAACCCGACCTTGCCGCGGTGATCGCCCGCGACGACGAGGGCGCCGAAGCTGAACCGGCGGCCGCCCTTGACGGTGGCGCTGGTCCGGTAGATGTTGACGGTCTGGGCTTCCAGATTGGTTGATTCGTCGAGGACTTCTGCCATGGTTGGTGTCCCTGTCTGGGTCGGGCGGCGTGGCTCGTGGTGGTCGGGCGCTGGGTGGTCGTGCTCGGTGCCTTGATCAGAACTCGAGGCCCGCCTCGCGGGCGGCGTCGGCGAGGGCCTTGACCCGGCCGTGGAATTTGAACCCGCCCCTGTCGAAGGCGACCTGGGCGATCCCCTTGGCCTTCGCGGCCTCGGCGATCTTCTTGCCGACGGCGGCGGCAGCGGCGGCGTTGCCGGTCGTGCCGTCGATCGAGATGCCCTTGTCGCGTGTGGACGCGGCGGCGATGGTTGTGCCGGTCAGGTCGTCGATGACCTGGGCGTACATGTGGTTGAGCGAGCGATAGACGCTCAGGCGCGGGCGCTCGGCGGTGCCGATGACGCGCTTGCGGATGCCGATTCGGCGGCGAGTCCGGCGGGCGGCTTTGTGCTTGTTCTTGTTCATGATCTGTGCTCCATCCCGGAAGCCCGCCGCGTGTGTCGCGTGCGGGCGGGCCGGGCGCTCGGGCCTTACTTGCCGAACTGCTTGCCTTCCTTCTTGCGGATGACCTCGTCGGCGTAGCGGATGCCCTTGCCGTTGTAGGGCTCGGGGGGGCGCTTGGCCCGGGTCGCGGCGGCGAACTGCCCCACCGCCTGCTTGTCGGCGCCCTCGATGGTGATCGACTGCTTCTCGACGGAGACCGAGATCCCGGTCGGGATCGGCATCTCGATGGAGTTGGCGTAGCCGACATTGAGCTTGAGGTTGGTGCCGGCGACGGCGGCGGTCCAGCCCACGCCCTGGATCTCGAGCTTCTTGGTGTACCCGGTCGAGGCGCCGGTCATCATGTTGTTGATGAGGGCGCGGGTCGTGCCCCAGAGGGCGCGGACCTTGCGGTCGCCCGCGATCTTGTCGTCGACGGACACGGTGACCTGGCCGTCCGCTTCGGAGACGGCGACCTCTGGGCGGTGGGTGAAGCTGAGGGTGCCCTTGGGGCCTTCGACGCTGACCTTGCGGTCGGCGATGGAGACCTTGACGCCCTTGGGCACGCTGACGGGTTTCTTGCCGATTCGTGACATGGTGTTCTCCGCCTGTCGTCGTCGTCCGGTCCGGGGTGTTGTCGGTGCTGGCCGGGGAGTCCAGGCTCGTGTTTCCGCGTGTTGATCAGACGACGGTGCAGAGCAGCTCGCCGCCCACTTTTTCCTCTCGGGCGCGGCGATCGCTCATCACGCCCTTGCTCGTCGAGACGATCGAGATGCCGAGGCCCTGGAGGGGGCGGGGGATGTCCGCGACACCGGTGTAGACGCGGCGTCCGGGCTTGGATTCCCGCTTGATCTCGTTGATGATGTGCTCGCCCCGGGGGCCGTACTTCAGGTCGATGTTGATGAAGCCCGACTTGCCCTGGACCTCCTCGACCTCGAAGCCCTTGATGTAGCCCTCGTCGAGGAGGGTCTGGGCGAGGCCTCGGCAGACCTTGTTGTTGAGGCAGACGACATGCTTGGCCTTGTTGCGGGTCGCGTTGCGGATCCGCGTGAGCATGTCGGCGATGGGGTCGTTGATGGCCATGCTGTGTTCCTTGCGAAATCCGTGTTGCTTACCAGGAGGCCTTGCGCATGCCGGGGATCTTGCCCTCGAGCGCGAGCTTGCGGAGCATGATCCGGCTGATGCGGAACTTGCGGTAGACACCGCGTGCCCGCCCCGTCAGCTCGCACCGGCGCACGATGCGGGTGGAGTACTTCGGGGTTTTCCTGCTCTTTGCGATCTGTGCCTTGGTTGCCATGATCGTGTGGTCCTTGGGGTTGGCTTCGCGTCGGGGGTGTTCTGTCTCAGCCCGCGGCGGCGGCCTTCTTCTTCTTGGGCTCGGGCTTGCGGAAGGGCCAGCCCATCTCCTCGAGCACGAAGCGGCTCTTCTCCGGATCGGAGTTGGAGAATGAGAGGTTGATGTTCATGCCGTGGGTGAATGTCGCCTCGGCCATGTTGATCTCGGGGAATACGCCCTGCTCGGTGAGGCCGAACGAGTAGTTGCCCTGGCGGTCGAACGCCTTGGGGGGCAGGCCCCGGAAGTCCTTGATGCGCGGCGCGGCGAGGTTGATCATCTTGTCGAGGAAGTGCCACATGCGCTCGCGGCGGAGGGTGACCATCGCGGCGGTCTCGTACCCGGCACGGACCTTGAAGTTCGAGACGCTCTTCTTGGCGTGGACCAGGACGGGCTTCTGCCCGCTGATGGTGGTCAGCGTGTCGAGGACCTGGTTCTTCACATTCGCGGGGACCTTGGTCCCGTCGAGGTGGCGGCCCATGTTGACATTGATGACGACCTTCTCGAGCTTGGGCTGCGCCATGCGGTTGGCGATGCCGAACTTCTCCGCGAACTTGGCGCGGATCTCGTCCTCGTAGCGGGTCTTGAGGCGAGGGGTGCCGGAGGGCTTGAGGGCCTCCTGCTTGACCGCCTCGATCTCTTCTTTGCTTCTGACTTCCTTGGCCATGTCTGTGCTCCGGGGCGGGGCCCGAGGTGAGTTCTGTTGGTGGTCGGCGTCGCGGGTTAGAGGGTCTCGGCCTTGCTGGTCTCTCCGCCCTTGCGGCGGGCGCTGACGGCGAGGGGCTTGCCGGTGCGGGCCGCGACACGGGTCTTGGCGCCGTCCTTGACCTCGAAGCGGACGCGGGTGGGCTTGCCGTCCGCGACGGGGCTGACATTGGAGATGTGGATCGGGCCTTCTTTGGTGACCTTGCCGCCCTGGGGGTTGACGCGGGTGGGCTTCATGTGCTTGGTGCGCAGGTTGATGCCCTTGATGTAGACGCGGTCGCGTTTGGTATCGACGCGCATGATCTCGCCGGACTGGCCCTTGTGGTCACCCGCGGTAACGATCACGGTGTCGCCTGTTCTGACATGTCGTGCCATGGTGTTCTTCCTGACTGCTCGGCGTGGCTGCCTTGGGACGGCGGCGGGTGATCGGTGTCAGACGACCTCGCTCGCGAGCGAGACGATCTTCATGTAGTTCTTTTCGCGGAGCTCGCGGGCCACGGGGCCGAAGATGCGGGTGCCCTTGGGGTTGCCCTCATCGTTGATGAGGACGACGGCGTTGGTGTCGAAGGAGACATAGGAGCCGTCCGCGCGGCGGGTGGGCTTCTTGGTCCGCACGACGACGGCCTTGGACTTGTCGCCCGACTTGATGTCCGAGCCGGGGAGCGCTTTCTTGATCGAGACGAGCACGCGGTCGCCCACGCCCGCGTTCTGGCGGGTGAAGGACTGGCGGCGCTTGGAGCCCCCGTACACGCGGATCAGGTAGGCGATCTTGCCGCCCGAGTTGTCCGCGATCTCGCATCTGGATTCCTGCTGGAGCATAGGTCCGGCCCTCGGTATCGTGCGCGGCGGGTTGCCCGCCGGTGGTGTCTGGATCCGTTCCGGGGAACGGTTATTCGCCTGCCTTGGTGACGACCCGGAGGAGCTTCCAGGTCTTGGTCTTGCTGATCGGGCGGCACTGAACGATCTCGACGGTGTCCCCGACCTTCGACTCGTTGTTCTCGTCGTGGATGTGGAAGCGGGTGCGCTTCGACACATACTTGCCGTACTTGGGGTGCGGCGCGCGGTAGGAGATGACGACGCGGCGGGTCTTGTCGCGGACATCGGAGTCGACGACGCCTGTCTTCACGCCCTTGAGCTCGGTCTGGGTCTGGTCTGCCATCGTGTGTTCCTGCTGCTTGCGCTGCTGATTCAGCCCGCGGCGACGCGGTCGGCGGCGGCCGCCCGGCGACGGGCGTTCTGTTCGGTGAGGAGGCGAGCGATGTCGGCGCGGAGCTTGCCGAAGAGGCTGTTGTCCTCGACCTTCTCGGTCACGGACTGCACGCGGAGGGTGTACAGCTTCTCGCGGAGCTGCTTGAGCTCCTCGCTGATCTCCTCGTCGCTCTTTGCCCGGACGCTCGCGCCCGTGAGTGATTCGTAAGCCATGGTCGGTTCTCCGTGGGAGCGGTCAGGCGCTCAGCCTCCGCCCGACGAATCGGCAGCGGACCGGCATCTTCATCGCGACGCGGCTGAACGCCTCGCGGGCGCGGCTCTCGCTCACGCCGGCGAGCTCGTAGAGCATCGTGCCGGGACGGACGCGTGCCGCCCAGTAATCCACATCCGCCTTGCCCTTGCCCATTCGGGTTTCGAGGGGCTTCTTGGCGACGGGCTTGTTCGGGAAGATCCGGATGAAGATCTTGCCGTCACGCTTGAGGACGCGCTGGATCGCGATACGGCCCGCCTCGATCTGGTTGCTCTTGAGCCAGCACCCCTCGAGCGCCTGGAGGCCGAACTCGCCGAACGCGACATAGTTGCCCTTGGTCGCCTTGCGGTCCCGGACTCGGCGGAACTCCTTGCGGTACTTGACTCGCTTGGGAATCTTGTAAGGAGGCATGGTCGTGATCCTCGTCTGTCAGCGGGCGGGTCTGCCCGGGGTCGTTCGTTTCGCTCCGAGCCGCGGCGGCGGCTCGTCCTGGTCGGCCTCTTAGCGGCGGCCGCGGGCACGGGCCCTGCCGCCGGCGGCGTTGGAATCGGTGTCGGAGGTCTCGCCCTCGGCGTAGAGGCCCTTGTAGATCCAGGCCTTGACGCCGATGACGCCGTAGGTGGTGTTCGACTCGGCGAAGCCGTAGTCGACATTCGCCTGGAGCGTGCTGAGGGGCAACGCGCCGAGACGGACATCGAGGACGCGGCTCATTTCGGCGCCGCCCAGGCGGCCCGAGATGACGATGCGGACACCCTTGGCGCCGGCCTGCATGACCTGCTCGGTGCGGTTCTTGACGGCACGGCGGAAGCTCATCCGCTTCTTGAGCTGCTCGGCGACGGATTCCGCGACGAGCTGGGCGTCCATGTCCGGGTTCTTGATCTCGATGATCGAGATGCCGACCTTGCGGCCCGTCATGTACTGGAGTTCCTCGGTCATCCGATCGACCTCGGCGCCCTTCGGACCGATCACCAGGCCCGGGCGGGCGGTGCGGATGATGACCTTCAGCTCCTCACGGGTGCGCTCGATGTGGATGTCGGACACCGCCGCGTTCGGGGGGGTGCGGTTCAGGCGGCGGTCGAGGTGCTGACGGATCTTCTGGTCCTCGACCAGGAGCTCGCCGTACAGCGCCTTGGGCGCGTACCACCGGCTGCGGTGGGTCTCGGTGACACCGAGGCGGAGGCCGAAGGGGTGTGATTTCTGTCCCATGGTGTGGTGACCTTTTTCTCGTTCGGCGGTGAATCGCCCTGGAGGCTCAGAAGCGGGCGCCCTCGCGTTCCTGGAGGCCCACGGTGATGTGGCTGGTGCGCTTGAGGATGGGGTGGGCCCGGCCTCGGTCCTTCGGACGGAAGCGCTTGATGTGGGGGCCGTTGTCGATGCGGCACTCCGCGACGAAGAGGGCGGAGACATCGGCGCCGGCTTCCTCCGCATCGGCGCGGGCGGCCTCGAGCGCCTTGCGGACATTGACCGCGGCCCGCTTGGTCGAGAAGCGGAGCAGGTCGCTCGCCTCGTCGATCCCGCGGCCTCGGACGAGGTCCACGAGCAGCTTCGCCTTCTTGGGGCTGCCGCGGTGATGGTTGACCCGGCTGACGAACCGCGCGATCTCCGAGGCGCTGCAGCCGACGGCGCCGGCGAGCGCCTCGATGTCGGCGCTCTTGCAACGGGGGTAATCGCGACCCGAGATCCAGTTGCGGACCGCCTTCTCCGCGGCAGCGCCCGCGAGGCCCGGCCGCTCGACGGCGGCGGCGAGCTGCTCGACGCTCACGCCCGCGTCCCGGGCCTTGCTCTTGAGTGTTTCGGCTCTGAGTTTCACTTCGGAAACCTCCTCGTCGCCCGGCGCGGTGCCGGGCAGGCGTCAGGCTCGGGCCTTAGCGGCCGGACTTGATGCCTTCCTTCTTGTTGGTGTGCCCACGGAAGGTGCGGGTGATGCTGAACTCACCCAGCTTGTGCCCCACCATGTCCTCGGTGACGAAGACATCGATGAAGTGGCGCCCGTTGTGAACCTGGAAGGTGTGGCCCACGAACTCGGGCACGATCGTGCATGCACGGGCCCAGGTCTTGATGGGATCGCGGCGTCCCTCGGACTCCTGCTTCTCCACCTTGCGGTAGAGCTTCTCATCAACGAACGGGCCTTTTTTCAGACTGCGTCCCATTGGGGCGTTCCTTCTCGCGGTCGTGTGCCGGCCTTGGTGCCGACTCCTAGGCGTCTGACCGGGGTGATGCGTTGCTGTTCGCGCTCGTCTGCTTACTTCAGCTGGCCGTACCGCTTGGACTTGCGGCGACGGATGATCAGATCCTGACTGGGCTTCTTGCGGTTGCGGGTGCCGCCGCCCTTGGCGAGGGTGCCCGACGCGCTGACGGGGGCGCGGCCGCCCTTGGAGCGTCCCTCACCGCCGCCGAGCGGGTGCTCGTGGTGGCTCATCGCGACGCCGCGGACCTTGGGGCGACGCCCGAGGTGGCGGTTGATGCCCGCCTTGCCGAGGCGGCGGAGCTGGTGGTCGGTGTTGCCGACCTGGCCGATGGTCGCTCGGCAATCCGCGTGGACGCGGCGGAGCTCGCCCGAGGGGAGCAGGATGGTCGCGTAGTCGCCCTCGCGGTTCATCAGCCTCGCGGCGACGCCCGCGGAGCGGCAGACCTGGGCGCCGCGGCCCTTGGTGAGCTCCACACAATGGATGCTCATGCCGAGGGGGATAAAGCGGAGCGACATGCAGTTGCCGCGCTCGGGCTCGATCGCCTCGGTGGAGGAGGAGAGGACGGTGTCCCCGTCCTTCAGGCCCACCGGAGCGGGGATGTAGCGCTTCACGCCGTCCTCGTACTGGATGAGGGCGATGTGGCAGGAGCGGTTGGGGTCGTACTCGATGCCGGCGACCGTCCCCTTAATGCCGTCGCGGTCGCGGCGGCGGAAGTCGATCTTGCGGTAGCGGCGCTTGGCGCCGCCGCCCCGCCCGCGGACGGTGATGATGCCCTTGTGGTTCCGTCCGCCGGTCTTCTTCATCGGCGCGAGGAGGGAACGCTCGGGCTCCTTCTTGGTCACCTCCGTGTGGAGGTTGACCGAGGCGTTGCGTCGCCCGTTGCTGGTTGGCTTGTAGACGCGGATGGGCATGGGTCTGATCCTGTGGTCGTCGGTCCGTGCGGGTGGTCCTGCCGGTCGATCGGGCTCAGAAGAGCTCGATGACCTGGCCTTCCTTGACGCGGACCGTTGCGGTCTTCGTGCTGCTCTCGCGGACATAGCCGTAGCGGAGGCGCCGCAGCTTGCCCTTCTGTGTGCGGGTCTGGACGCCCTCGACGGTGACGCCGTAGAGGCTCTCGATCGCGCCCTTGATGTCGGTCTTGGTGGCGCGGCGGTCGACCTGGAAGGTGTACCGTCCCTGCTCGTTCATCGCCTCGGTGCTCTTCTCGGTGAGCACGGGCTTCTTGATGATATAGATGGGGTCGAGCGTCATGGTTTAGCCCTCCGCCTTCGTGTTGGCGCCGGCCTTGGCCTGCCTTGCGGCCTGCTTGACGGCGTGCCCGCGCTTGGGGCGGGGCTTGCGATCATCGCGAGCGCCGTTGCCCTTGCCCTTGGGCTCGAGCTTAGCCTGCTTGTCGGTCTGGGATGAGGGACCCGAGAGCCAGGCCTCGAGTTCGTCCTTCTCGATGATCAGGTACCGGCTGTTGAGCATGTCAAAGCAGGTGAGCTGATCGGCCCGGACGAGGGTGAGATCCTCGACATTGCGGGCGCTCAGGCGCGCGTTGCCCGACTTCTCGGGATCCGCCGAGAGGGCGAGCACCGCGGACTTGTCGACCTTGAGCGCGCCGAGCATGTCGACGATGTGCTTGGTCTTGGGGGTGTCGACCGCGATCTTGTCGACGATGCGGACCTCGCTGTCGAGCAGCTTGGCGAGCAGGGCGTTGCGGTTGGCCTTGCGACGCATCTTCTTGGGCATGTCGAGGCGGAAGTCCTCGCGCCGACGCTTGATGGCGAAGGAGTGACCGCCGCCGCGGAAGTGCGGGGGACGCTTGTCGCCGTGACGCGCGCGGCCCGTGCCCTTCTGGCGGTAGATCTTGGCACCCGACCCGGAGACCTCGGAACGGGTCTTCGAGTTCGCAGAGCCCTGCCGCAGGTTCGAGTGGTAGCGAACAAAGGCCTGCTTGATGAGGGCGGGGTTGATGGACCCACCCAAGGCGGCCTCGTCGATCGACATGGTGCCGACCTGGTCGCCCTTCATGCTGTAGACGGGGACATCCATGTGTCTTTCCTCGTCCGACGCCTGGGGAGCGGCTGGCCGCTCCGCCTGGTTGCCTAGCCGGCGGCCTGCTCTTGCGTCGCCCCGCGGTGCGGGGGTCGGCCCCGGGATCGCCTGTGGCTCTTCCGGTGCGGCTCGCTCGGCATCGACTCGGCTGTCTTCACCCGGGTCACACGCCCGGGACGCCGATGCTCGTGTTGTGCCCGCTGGTTTCGGACCACCGCACGGTGCGGGGCCGACCTGTCGAGCCCGCGGGAGTTTTGATCCCGCGGTGATGATCCAAACGATCTCCCGATGCCCGGTGAACCCCGAGGGGCTCCGCGAGCGGGAGGGGATATTAGCCCGCTGCGACCTCCGCGGCCTTGACCGCCTTGGTTTTATACAAACGGACCGACGGACGGAGCATGACCACGCCCTTGTTCGGGCCCGGGACGGGGCCCTTGACGAGGACGAGGTTGTTGTCCGCATCCACACGGACGACATCGAGGCTGCGCATGGTCACACGCTCGTGACCCATGTGCCCCGCCATCCGCTTGCCCTTCTTGAGGCGACCGGGGCCGCCCGCTTCGGAGCCGTGCCCGCCGATGGAGCCCGGGGAGCGGTGCTTGCGCTCCACGCCGTGGCTGGCGAGCTGGCCCTTGAAGTTGTGGCGCTTCATGCCGCCCGCGTAGCCCTTGCCCTTGCTGGTGCCGATGACATCGACGAAGGCGACCTTCGCGAGCGCGTCGGCGGTGAGGACCTGACCGACCTCGTAATCCCCCACTTCATCGGCGGAGACGGTGAACTCACGGTGGACCCGCTTGGGGTCGGTTCCGGCCTTCGCGTCGTGCCCGATCATGGGGATGGTCGAGTTGCGGGGCTTGAGGTCCTGGAACCCGATCTGGACGGCGTTGTAGCCGTCGGTTTCCTCGGTCTTGACCTGCGTCACGACGCAGGGCCCGACCTGGATCGCGGTCACGGGCATGGACTGGTTGCCATCGGTGAACACGCGGGTCATGCCGATCTTGGTGCCGAGGAGCGTGGGTGCCATCGTGGGGTCCGTTTCGGTCGTTCGGGTCTCGCGAGAGAGCCCCGAGGGGTTGCCTGTTTTCAGTCGGGATCAGGTCTTCACTTCAGCTGACGAGGCTTGCGACGCCGGAGCGGCTCAGGCCTTGATCTTCACGAACACGCCCGCGGGAACGACGAGGCGGTTGAGGGCCTCGACGGTGCGGGCGTTGGGCTCAACGATGTCGATGATGCGCTTGTGGGTGCGGATCTCGAACTGCTCGCGGCTCTTCTTGTCGATGAACGGACCGCGCAGCACGGTGTAGCGCTCGATGCGGGTCGGCAGGGGAACAGGGCCCTTGACCTTCGCGTTGGTGCGCTTGGCGTGATCGACGATTTCCTTCGCCGACGCGTCGAGCGCGATGTGGTCGTAGGCTTCCATCCGGATCCGAATGCGAGGGGCGCTGCTCATGGCGATCCACTGCTCCGCGGCGGAGACCGCCGGGTGGGCTCGTGCCCCCCGTTGCTCTCCGGGATCGATCGTGTGTGTGCCGCGTTCTGCCCCACCTCAGGACAGAACGACCCGACACCGGCGCACAGGGCCGTGTGTCGAGAAGCGAAGCATAGGACTCAACGACCGCGAGTCAATCCGGGCTGATCGGCGAGTTTTCGGATCCGGTGGTCGGTGCCCGCCCCCCCGCCGCATCGTGACGCGGTCGGTCGGGTAGCATGCACGCGTCGCTCGCCTCATCGAACCCCCGGGAGTGGGCATGATTCCGACCTTTACCCGAACTCTTCGCGTCGCGCCGCCGACCCGCGGCCTGATCGCACGCGTCGCGACGGCGATCAGCGCTCTTTCGATTTTGCTCTGGGCTGCACCTGCGGCGGGGCAGGACGGGGGGACCCGCTTTCCGGCGCCCGACCGCGCGGCCTTTCCCTTCTCTGACGAGACCGTCACCCTTCAGACGATCGGGCTCCGCCTGGAGATCCCGGTCGGCGCCGAGTCGTTCGTCGCGGTCGTCGATCGACGGCTCGCGGCGGGCGTTCGGCTGGGAGACTCGCTCGGTACCGTCCGGATGCACGCGCGTCTGACGAACGGGCGAGACAAGACGGCGCTGGATCTCGAGCGGGAGGCGTTGCTCCGGTCAGCCCCCGAGGGCCTCCGCGCGGACGCGATCCCGCGGGACATGCAGTTCACCATCGACGGGGTGACCGGGCTGGGCCGGGGCGCCCCGCTTTCGTCCGCGGGGACCGTCATCAGTCCGTTCTATATCGGCCTGGATGACGGGGGCGGGGACTCTGTGATGGGCCTGGCGGTGCTGCCGCTCAACCCGAACGCGCATGTGGTCTACGAGCTCGAGACCGACCGGGGCTCGTTCGAACAGGCGAGGCAGGCCTTTGAACTGATGCTGATGTCCGCGGAGATGACCCGACGGCAGGAAGTCGCGGGCCCGACCTTCGCGCCGCCCGACGAGGGGGTCGTGACCTTTTCGGATCGCACGGTCGAACTCGAGTCGGTCGGCCTGCGGATGGGGATCCCCGAAGGCGGAGAGGGCTTCATCGAAACGATCGGGGGGCGTCCCACGGCGGGCGTGCTTCTCCCGGATCGGATCGGCACGGTCCTGATGCAGTCCCGCGAGATGGGCGGGGCCACCCGGTCGGTGCTCGACCTGGAAAAGGCGGTGCTGCGTCGCACGCTGCTCCGCTCGCTGAACGATGAGCGGATCAACATCGACATCGACCTGATTTTCGAGACGAGCGCGGGGGTGAGCATGGGCCGGAGCCCGGCGCTCCCGAGCGCTGGTCGCATCGTGCGCCCCTTCTATGTCAGGCTGACCGAGGATTCCCCGGAGCCCATGCGGGGGTTCGGGGTGATCCCGATCGACCCGGAGACCTTCGTGCTCTTTCAATTGGTCTGCGCGGACGATGATTTTGAGATCGCTCGGCAGGCCTTCGAGCTGTGCCTGCGGTCCGCGTCGCTCGAGGAGGGCGAGGAGATCGACGACGAGCGTGCTTCCCGGATCGGGGCCGGGCGCGATGCGTTGTCGGGTCTCACGGCGGACGACTATGCCGCGGTCATCGAGGATTTCCCGGATCAGTTCGAGCGGATCTACAGGCCGGCGCCGGGCGGCGCGGTGGCGGACGAGGAAGAGGTCGGGTACCGACGGGTCCGGGCCTGGCGCGGCACGCTGGCGGATGTCGAGCGGGGCGAGCCCGACCCGACCAGCCGGGCGGCGCCGACGGGGTATCTGCTCAGGCTCGACGGATCGGTGCTGCTGGACGACGGCTTCGGGGGGGTGAGCCGGGCGGACAGCCGAGCGGTGTATTACCTCTCCGCGGACCGGAAACAGGAGTCGTGGAAGGTTGACATGTCGATCCGCACTGAGGGCGACCCGAAGCCCGAGGTGTGGAGTGAGTTGGGCGTTCGCGTGGGTGACACGATGAGTGTGCAGATCACCAACGCGAACCGTGAGTCGTCGACGATCCGCCCGTCGATCCGGGGGGACGGGTATGTGAGCCGGCTCGAGTCCTCGATCATGCCCCAGTTGCTTATCCGCGCCGAGGCGGAGGGGGCGTTCGCGTTCTACGCGTATGACCAGGCGGCGGAGGTCAACCGTCTACGGACGGTGACCGCTTCACGCGCCGCGGACCGGCCCGATCTCTGGCGGATCCGGACGGAGCTTTCCAGCGATCAATGGGAGGCGTCGGAGTTTAATTCCTATGGTCGTCTCATCCGCTCGGAGACCTCGGATGGTCTCGTGAAGCGTCCGATCGAATTCGAGAGGCTCTACGCGATCTGGAACGCGAAGGGTCTCCCGCTCGACTGAGCATCTGCTGTTCATGCTGCAATGTGTCGGCCGCGAAGCTCGGCCCTGAAAGGAAGTCCATGATCGCCCGATTTGTTTCCTTCTGTGCCCTGAAGGGCATCGCCCCGCTGATCGTGTCCTCCACGCTGCTTGTTTCGCTGTCGGGCTGCCAGACCGCGGCACCGGTGGGCGAGTACGCCGTGATCGACGGAGAGAAGGCGGCGGTGCCGCTGATCGAGATGGGCGATGCGGCGACGGTGCGGCGGGTGCTCGACGAGGCACGGACCAACAGCCGGGTCATGGACATCCTCACCGAGTTGTGCGAGACGCACGGGTCGCGCCTGACGGGCTCGACCGCGTGCGAGAACGCGAACCGCTGGGCGCTGGCGCAGTTCGAGTCTTGGGGCCTGGAGAACGCGCATCTCTGGGAATGGGGGACGCTGGATGCGCGGTTCGATCGGCTCGCGTCCTCCGGGGCGATCGTCGAGCAGCCCCGGCGTCGTGGGGACGATGAGGAGGACCCGGAATGGGAAACAGTCCGTGATCTCGAGTTCACGACGCTGAGTTGGACCCGCGGGACTGACGGTCCCGTGGTGGGCCGGGTCGTGAAGATGCCCGATTCTCCGGAGGCGTTCGATGCCGATCCGGAGGCGTACCGCGGCGCGTGGGTGCTGCTGGAGGCGGGATACGCCTCGCGGCGGGGCGTGCGTGGGGTGGGCTACTCCATGCGGCAGCGCAACGAGATCCGGCACGAGATCCGCACCGGCGCGTACGACCCGATGGCGGCGCCGGCTCCCGAGACCTGGGAGGGCACGGTTCTCTTCAACGGGGATGAGCTGATGCTGCGGTTCATGCCAGAGCGGGACGACGACGACACGATCGTCGGGGGCACGATGATGGTGCCCGAGATGTTCGGCGGACCGATCAGCGATGTGGTTCACGACGACGATTCGCTCTCGTTCGCCTGGGAGAACCCGCACGAGAAGTCCACGCTCGCGCTGACGATGGACGGGGAGGTCATGACCGGCGCCGCGTCGGGCGAGCACGCGGTCACGCTCCGGCAGACCGTCGGGGCGGATGAGTACGCGATGACGCGCGAGCAGGACAAGATCCTCAAGCGGGTGCTCGAGGCGGGGCCCGCGGGGTTCATCTCCGCGTCGCCCGACGAGCGTGTCTGGACGACCCGTCCCAACGGATGGCGCGAACTCGACATCGCCCAGACCCCCGAGGACATCGAGATCCTCGTCCGGCGGAGCGATTACGACTACATGAACTCGCGCCTCGCGGACGGCGTGGAGGTGCACGCCCGCTTCGATCTCCCCCACCGCCTCGAGCGCGGGCCCATCCCCGTCTACAACACGGTCGCGGAGATCAGGGGCACGACCCGTCCCGACGAGGTGGTCATCGTGAGCGCCCACCTCGATTCGTGGGACGGGCCCATGAGTCTCGGGACCACGGACAACGGCACGGGTTCGTCGGTCGTGCTCGAGGCGGCCCGCCTGCTCGCGGCGGCGAACGCAAAGCCCGAACGCACGATCCGCTTCGTGCTGTGGACGGGCGAGGAGCAGGGCCTGCTGGGCTCGCGCGCATATGTGGAGTCGCTCAGCGACGAGGAGCGCGCCAAGATCAGCGCCGTCTTCGTCGATGACGGGGGCACCAACTACGAGGGCGGCATCCCCGCGGCGGACTACATGGTCGATTATCTCGCGGCCGCGACCGCGGCGGTGAACGGACAGTTCTACAGCGAGACCGACGGGGCGTGGCTCGATGTCAACATCCGCCCGACGGGCGATCGGATCCGGACGCACGGCGGGTCCGACCACGCGTCGTTCAACCGCGTCGGCGTCCCCGGGTTCTTCTGGGACGAGGTCGGGCGCGCGGATTACTACTACGGCTGGCACACCCAGAACGACGACCTCGACCTGGCGATCCCCGAGTATCTCCAGCAGTCGTCGGCGTGCATGGCGATCACCGCGTACAACCTCGCGTGCGCGCCCGGATTGCTCGCTCGTGAGGGGGAGACCGAGGGCGAGCCCGTCGCGTCCGGCGCCGAGTGATGCGTCACGGGCAAACGGACCGATAGAACCCCGAACGAGCGACGCGACTTCGGCGTCGTGGATCCCGCAGAGAGACTTCATGGCGATCGACCGCGTCATCAGCCCGAAGCCCATCGAGTCCGCGGACGGGGGCTCTCCCGACGCGGACGCGAACTGGGCTCTGCGCCCGCGCACGATCGCGGAATATGTGGGTCAGCGCGAGCTGATCGAGCGTCTCTCCATCGCGATCGAGGCCGCGAAATCGCGGGGCGATGCGCTCGAGCACCTGCTGCTGCACGGCCCGCCCGGGCTGGGCAAGACGACGCTGGCATATGTCGTCGCGGCCGAGTTGGGCACGAAGGTCTATACGACCTCGGGCCCGGCGCTCGCGCGGGGGACGGACCTGGTCGGGGCCCTCACCCGCCTGGAGCACGGGGACATCCTGTTCATCGACGAGATCCATCGTCTGCCGATCGCGGTCGAGGAGTTCATCTACCCCGCGATGGAGGATTTCCGGATCGATGTCCCGCTGGACACGGGGCTGAACGCCCGCACGGTTCAGATCAAGTGCAAGCCTTTCACGCTGATCGGCGCGACGACCCGAGCGGGCCTGCTGAGCAGCCCGCTGCGGAGCCGATTCGGGCTTGCCCATCACCTGCGGTATTACGAGCGGCCCGATCTCGAGTCGATCCTGCACCGCTCGAGCGGCCTGCTCGGCATCGAACGGCCCGAGGTGTCCGGGCTCGCGGCGATCGCGGCGCGTTCGCGGGGCACGCCTCGGATCGCGAACCGGCTGCTGCGGCGCGCGCGCGACTACGCGCAGGTCCGCGCCGACGGGCTGATCGATGACGCGGTCGTTTCGCGGGCGCTCCAACTTGAGGGCGTGGACGAGCTGGGTCTGGACGATCTCGACCGGGCGTATCTCCGCACGATCGGGACCGTGTTCGGGGGCGGGCCCGTCGGACTCGAGGCGGTCGCGGCAACGATGAACGAGGACGCGGGGACGATCGAGGATGTCCTCGAGCCCTACCTGCTCCAGATCGGGTTCCTGGCACGCACGCGTCGTGGACGCATGCTGACCAGCGCCGGCGCCGACCACCTGGGCCCGGGCGTGCACGCCGGCCGGGACGCGTCTCCCTCATCGGGGACCGCTGAGGACGGCCTGTTCCGCGAGTGAACGCGGGGGACGCTTACTTCTTGCTCATCATCTTTTCGCGGTCCTGCTCTTCGAGGAACAGGATGCAGCCGCAGGAGGGGCACTGCGTGATGCTGCCGTGGCTGAGCAGGCTGCTCATCGCCTCGACTGGCACGAGCATCATGCAGGCGCCGCAGTGGAATTCGTGCCGGCGGCGGTCCGCGATCTCGATCGACGCCATCGCGTCCTCGTCGAGGCGCTCAACCAGCTCGGAATAGGTGCTCAGCGCGGTCGCGGGCACATCCTTGACCAACTCGGCCCGCTCGGTTTCGAGGGCCTCGAGCTGGTCGCGGATCTCGTCCGCCCTCGCGGCCCGCTCCCCCTCGGCGATCGTCTTGACCTTGGCCCGCTCGTCGCTCTGCGAGGCGATCTCCGCCTTCTCGGCCTCGAGCTTCTCGATCTTCTCGAGCATCTCGAGCGAGGCGGCTTCGAGCTCCGCCTTCTTCTCCTTGAAGGTGTTCACCTCCGCGAGCAGCGCCTTGTATTCCTTGTTCGTGTTGGCGCTGTTCATGCGCTCGCGGAGCTGGGCGATGTGCTCTTCGTGCTGGGCGGCCTCGCCCTCCGACTCGGCCTGCGCCGCCCTGAGCTGGCGGAGTTGGCTGTCGATCACCGTCGCCCGTTTCTCGAGCGTCGCGATCTGATCGTTCTGCTGGCCCAGGAACCGTTCGGCCCCGCGCAGACGCGACTTGAGGCCCTCGATCTTGCGGTCGACTCGGTATACCCGCAGCAGCTTGTCGGTCACGGTCATCGGAATCCCTCGGAGGCGCGTGAGCCCAAAGTGTAGCCGGACCCCGACCGCGGCGCGGGGCCCTTGTTCATCCCGCCGCGGCGAGCGGCAGCAGCCAGTACGCGAGCGGGGGTGCGAGCAGCAGCGAATCGATGACATCGAGGACGCCCCCGAAGCCCGGGATGGTCCCGCCGGAGTCTTTCTTGCCCGCGTCGCGTTTCAGGACGCTCTCGAGCAGATCGCCCGCCTGCCCCGCGAGCGCGAAGAGGGCACCGAGCAGGGCCGCGGGAATCACCGCGGGTCGTCCCGGTATCTCGACGACTGCCAGCAGGGCGGCGCCGCCCGCGCCGATGCCTGCGGCGAAGAGGACCGCGCCGAGCAGGCCCTCCCAGGTTTTCCCGGGGCTGAGCCAGGGGATCAGCTTGTGCTTGCCGATCAGGTGCCCCAGCGTGTAGGCGCCGATGTCGCTCGACTTGGTGGTCAGCAGGACCCAGATGACGACCCAGATGTCCTGCTCACGCCTGAGCGTGACGATGTAGCCCAGCATCAGCCCGAGCAGGCAGAACGCGAGCAGGGAGCCCCCCGCGGCGGCGACCATGCCGTCGGTGTTCTTGTGCCTCCCGTAGTAGACCATGCTGAAGGCGAGGACGCCCGCGACGCTGATGGTGACCACCGCCCCACCGCTCACGCCGGAAAAAGACGAGGGCACGAACGCGCTGACGAGGAGCCCGAGCACCGCGACGACGCAGGTGACGAAGGTTGAGGCGACGATCCCGACGGCACGGAGGAGGCCCGCCAGTTCCCGCCCGGCGAGCAGCGCGACGACGACGGCGACCGGGAACAGCACGGTGCCGGGAGGGAGCGTCCGACCCGATTCGTCGATCGCGAAACGATCCAACCACCCGTCGGCCCAGGCGCCGAGCAACGCGAGAAGAACCATCAATGGACCGGAAAGGAGTCGGTATCGGAGCACGGATTGACCCGGGGAGGCTCGGCGGACTCAAAGACGCAACGCGGGATCGTTTCCCGCGGACCGATCAGGCTAGCGGCTTCACGGTGCCGGGGCGACACCCCGGGTGCTGACGATCCCCCCGAAGCGGCGCTCGCGTGACGCGAACTGCTCGATGGCGTCCGCGAGCCCGGCCGCGTCGAAATCGGGCCAGAGCGTGTCGGTCACGATGAGCTCCGCGTAGGAGAGCTGCCAGAGCAGGAAGTTGCTCAGCCTGTGGCTCCCCCCGGTCCGGATGAACAGATCGGGATCGGGCAGGTCCGGCGCGTAGAGCCTCGCGACGATGTCTGCCTCCGTGATTTCCCGGGGGTCGAGATCCCCTCGCTTCGCGGCCTCTGCGAGCGAGCGAGCAGCATCCACCAGTTCGGTCCGCGCCCCGTAGTTGATCGCGAGGCAGAGCGTCGGACCCGTGCAGGACCGGGTGTGCTCTTCCAGTGCGACGAGCGCCTCGCGGACGGCGGCGGGCAGATCCGCCCGGCGTCCGATCGTGCGGACGCGGATGTTCTCCTCGCGGAGCGATTCCATCTCCTTGGCGCAGTACTCCACGCACAGCGACATCAGCGCGTCGACTTCCTCCGCGGGGCGTTTCCAGTTCTCGCTCGAGAACGAGTAGAGCGTCAGAACCTCGACGCCCAGATCACCGCACGCCTGGATGACCTTGCGCGCCGCGTCGGCGCCGGCGCGGTGCCCCGCGGTGCGGGGCAGGTCTCGGGATTGGGCCCATCGCCCGTTTCCGTCCATGACGATCGCGATGTGCCTCGGGATGAGATTCGAGGTGTCGTTTCGATCCGTCACGCGTGGGCCTCCGCCGGGGCGTTGAGCGCGGGGTCCTGGATGATCGTCTGGGCCCGATCGGGTCCGACGCTGATCAGGCCTGCGCGAACGCCCAGGAACGCCTCGATCCGCTCGACATACGCCCGCGCCCCCGCGGGGAGTTCGTCCAGCGTGGTGACACCCGTGATTTCCTGTCCGAATCCGTCGACTTCCTCGAAGATCGGGGTCACGCGTCCGAGATCCTCCGCGTCGGGCGTGAACCGGTCGGTGCGCACCCCGTCGATCTCGTAGGCGGTGCACAGGCGCAGCGTGTCGAACCCCGCGAGCACATCGAGCAGCATGATCGCGACCTCGCTGACGCCATTGATCATGCAGGCGTATCGGAGCGCGACAAGGTCGAGCCACCCGACGCGTCGGGGCCTGCCGGTCGTGGTCCCGAACTCACGCCCTCGCTCGCGGATCCGCTCGCCCGTCGCGTCGTGCAGTTCGGTGGGCATCGGTCCGCCCCCGACGCGGGTGGAATAGGCCTTCATGACACCGATGACGCGATCGATCTGGTGCCCGGGCACGCCCGAGCCGGGCCCCGCGCCGAGCACGCACGCGTTCGAACTCGTCACGAACGGGTAGGTCCCGTGGTCGACATCCAGGAGTGTCGCGTTCGCGCCCTCGAACAGCACGCGCTTGTTCTCGGCGAGCGCGTCGTGGACAAGATAGGTCGTGTCCGTGATCCGGCTCTTGAGATGCTCGCCGTACCCCAGAGCGGTGCGCACGATCGCGTCCGGATCGAACGGCGCCCACTCGATCCCGTTGGACTCGGCGAGGCCCGCGAACAGCGCGTTTTTCATCGTGCAGGCGAGTTCGACCTTGCGCCGCAGCGCATCGGGGCGGAGCAGGTCGCCCACGCGGACACCCGTCGCGCGCGTGACCTTGTCGGCGTAGCAGGGCCCGATGCCCCGGCGCGTGGTGCCGATTTCCTGGCTCGTGCCCGCCCCGACGCGCGGGCCGGCGGCGCCGCGCGCGAGCAGGTCCTCCCGGAGCCCGTCCTCGGCCTTGTGGTACTCGAGCACGACATGCGCCCTGTCGGAGAGTTTGAGCCCGGAGGTGTCGACCCCGCGCGATTCGAGCCCAGAGATCTCCTCGAGAAGGCGGGCCGGGTCGACCACGACCCCGTTGCCGATCACGGTGGTCGCGCCCGGCGCAAGGATTCCGGAGGGGACCAGGTGCAGCGCGAAGCGTTCGTCGTTGACGACCACCGAGTGCCCCGCATTGGCACCACCGTTGTATCGGACCACAACATCGTGCCGCGGCGCGAGCAGGTCCACGAGTTTGCCCTTGCCCTCGTCGCCCCACTGGAGCCCGACAACAGCGGTGCAGCGGGGTGCTCTCGAATCCGTTCCCATCGGCATGGCTTCTCCGCTCGTATTCGGGGCGTCGGGCGATCGAGGATTGTTGCAAACACTAGTGTCGGGGCCGCGCCGGGGCGGGTGCTTCGTCCGGAAACGCGCGAAACAAACCAATCAATCGACACGCCCCCCGGGTTGGGCCCCTTCCGATGACCGCCCCGCTCATCCGACGCCGCGTGTGCGACCGAAAGAAAGATGTCTCGCTCGGGGAGGTGCCGCGATGGCGAACGGGTCGGTGAAAATCATGTGTCCCAAGCTGACCTGCCGCAAGATCTTGGCGGTCCCGGAAGTCGCGCGGGGCAAGACGGTCCGCTGCAAGTCGTGCGGGACCTGCATCCGCGTGCCCGCAAAGGCACCGGAGCCCGCGAAGACCGCGAACGGCAAGGACGCCTGAGACGCGGGGGGTCGGAAGACCCGCCGGGAAGCGGGAGCCCCCGGCTCGCACGCGCGGCAGTTGCTGACTGATGCGTCAGAGCGGGGGCTGATCGTCCTCGTCATCGTCGAGGTCGAAATCGAATTCCACGACGCTGCTGTCGTCGGGATCCGTCGGCAGACCCGAGATGCCCTCCATGACGCCTGAAGTCGTCGGGACATCCTCGTCGTGCGATGCCGAAGCCGCGCCCGCGGCACCACCCGCCCTCGCGGGCTCGGGTTGCCTCCCGCCGGGCCGACCGTCCTCGTACAACGACGCGGCGTCGTAGTTCGAGGGCTCTCCGGAAAGTTGGACGAGGAAGACGACGGGCCCGATCGCGACGAGGTCGCCCGCTTCGAGACGCTTCTCGATGACCTTGACGCCGTTGACATATGTTCCGTTGCTTGATCCCAGATCCTTGATCAGCGGTGTGCCCTCCTCGAAGCGGATCTCCGCGTGTTTGCGGGAGACCTCGCCCGAGCGGATGCGGAGTTGGCAGCCGGTCTGCCGCCCGATGAGCGTGTGCTCGCGCGTGATCGGGGCGGAGGCGGTTTTGCCATCGGACTGAAGGCGGATGAGTGAGAAATCCACGCCGGTCTATCCTTCCGGAACCAGAGGGGGCATCACGGACCGGTTCCCCCGCTCGCGGAGCAACCGATCGCGCAGGCCGACCTGTGACGGAGGGCCATCCCTGACTCACCATACCCTGAAAGTCCTGGACGGGCAACGCCCCGGCGGTGCAACGCCCCCCGACCCGGGGGCGATCCCGGGTCGCGTGCCGGCGCGCTCCCTTTACATCCACACCCCGTTCTGCTTCCACAAGTGCCACTACTGCGATTTCTACAGCATTGTCGATCAGCAGGATCGGATGCCCCGGTTCGTCGATGCGCTGATCCGCGAACTCGAGATCGCGGCGATCTGGAGCCGGGCCCCGGACGGTGCCGACGCTCCGCTCGAGACGATCTTCATCGGGGGCGGCACGCCGACGCTCCTCCCGACCGGGTTATGGGACCGCTTGCTCGGCGCGCTCCACGAATCGTTCGATTGCTCGTTGATGCACCGGGGCGCGCGCGGCGAGTTCACCGTCGAATGCAACCCCGAGACCGCGACACCTGAGCTCATGGCAACGCTCGCGCGGGGAGGCGTGAACCGGCTGAGCATCGGCGCCCAGTCCTTCGATCCCGCGCACCTCAAGACGCTCGAACGCTGGCACGATCCCGAGAGCGTGTCCCGTGCGGTCGGCCTTGCGCACGACGCGGGGATCCTCCGCACCAGCGTCGATCTCATCTACGCGATCCCGGGACAGACCGTCTCCGAGGCGCTCGCGGATGTCGATCGGGCGATCGCCCTGGGGACCGAGCATGTCTCCGCGTACAGCCTGACCTACGAGCCCGGCACCGCGATGACCGCACGCCTCGAACGCGGGGAGTTCGAGCCCACGGACGAAGACACCGACGCGCGCATGTTCGAAGCGATCGCGGATCGCCTCGCGGCGCACGGCTTGCGCCGGTACGAGACGAGCAACTTCGCGAGGCCCGGCGCGGAGTGCCGGCACAATCTCGCGTATTGGCGTCAGCGTCAGTGGATCGCGGCGGGGCCTTCCGCGTCCGCCCACCTCGCGGGATACCGCTGGAAGAACACGCCCCGGCTGGCGACCTATCTCGATGCGCTCGAGCGGGGCGACGCCTGCCCCGTGACCGACCTGGAGACGCCCGACCCGGGACGGGCCCTCGCGGAGCGGATCATGACGGGCCTTCGCCTCAGCGACGGTCTGGACGCAGCGTCGGTGATGGCGGTTGCCCGCCGTCTCGCGCCGGGGACCGCGGCGACGCTCATCGATGCGGTCAACGCGTTGCGAGAAGCGGGTCTGCTCCGGGAACGGGGCACGGCGCGCGCCGACCGGTGGATCCTCACCCGCCGCGGTGCGATGCTCGCGGACCGGATCGCCTCGGAGTTGATGGCGATCGTGGACCCCTAGAGACCCCGATTAGGCCTCCGCGTCGTCGGTCGAGTCCTGATCAGCCAGATCGGGGCGTCCGAGTTCGAGCGCGCGCAGCACACGACGCAGGTCCTTGGGGAAGGCCGTGCGCACATCGACACGGCCTGCGCTCACGGGGTGATCGAACGCGATGCGGTGCGCGTGGAGGGCGAGGCGGTGGGACGCGGAGTTGGTTCGGGTCGGCCCGTAGAGCTTGTCGCCCAGGATTCCCGCGCCGATGGAATCCAGGTGGAGACGCACCTGGTGGAGGCGGCCCGTGACGGGTCTCGCCTCGATGAGGGCGCCGAGCGGGGACGCCTCGAGGACGCGGTAGGCGGTGACCGCGGGCTTGCCCTTTGACGAGAGCACGCCTCGCTTCTCGGCGGTGTAGCGGTCCTTGCGCCGTTCCTCCTCCAAGATGGCACGCTTGATGACTCCGCTGGATTCCCTGGGGGCCTTGTGGCACAGGGCCCAGTAGTACTTGGAGATCTCGCGGGCGGCGAACGCGGCACAGAGCCCGTCGTACGCGGTCGCCGAGAGCGCGACGATGACCAACCCGCTGGTTTCGCGGTCGAGCCTGTGGACGAGGCCGAAGTCGCGTTTCTGCCCGAGTTGCTGGAGCCTCGCCCCGTAGCGGGCGAAGAGGCCGTTGAGGAGCGTGTCGTGCTCGTGTCCCACGCCCGGCTGGGTGACGACGCCGGGCGGTTTGCGCACGACCAGCAGATCGTCGTCCTCGTGGACGATCCCGAAGGTGACGCGTTCGTTGGGTTCGATGGAGAGGGCGGGCATGGGTGTTCCAAAGGAGCGAGACAACGCGGAGCGGTGAGCATGAGGGGCTCTAGACCGGGCAGGCGGCGCGATCGACATACCAGCGGAGGGTACCCCCCAGCGGCGCCGGCACGCCCGGACTTCCCGGCGCCATCGTGAGCGCCGCTCTCGTGTCCTGACCCAGGGCGACGAGGGCGATCAGGCGGGACGCGTTGAGCAGCCTGGGCGCCATCCCGATCGTCCGGGGTGTGCCGTTTCCCTCTCCCACCCGGCCCACATAGAGGCGTTCGGCGGCGTGGTCTGCGGTGCGATCAACGCCCGCGACATCGCCCGAGGGCTGGTAGGACGCGAGCACGAGGTCGAGCCGATCGTGCCCTTTCTCGCGCCAGGCGAGCGTGCGTTGGAGCCTGCGCTCGTAATCACCCGCGGGATCGGGGGTGTCGAGGTCCGGCAGATGGAGGTTGGAATCGGGGATGCCGGCGTGCCCCTCGAGCAGGTCGAGGATCGAGGTGAACCGCGAGCCCCAGATGTCGTCGGGCTCGTCGGCGACCGCCCAGACATGCGTCCGCTGCCAGGGCAGTTGCCGCACCGCTGGGTCGGTCATCAGGCGGCGGCACACCCGCTCCTGGAACGCGCCGTTGCCGATCGCCATGTGGAAATCGCCGAAGGTCTGGACGCAGTTGAGCGCGTGGAGGTAGATGTCCGAGACGAGGACATCGATCAGGTGATCCGGGGTCTCGCGCACGACCGCCTCGCCCGGGAGGCTGGGCAGATCCGGATCGGGCTTGAGGTCGTACAGGTCGGGCATGGTCTATTGTCGCCCGGTGAGGGGGCAGACGCCACCCCGCGCCGGAGACGGATCGGGAAAGGGAGCGACCTTGCGCAGCGCCGCACGGATCATCGACGCGAACGCGAACCGAGCCCGTGAAGGCCTGCGGGTGCTGGAGGACATCGCCCGGTTCGCGCTCGACGATGCCGACCTGTGCGCACGGGCGAAGTCCGCACGGCACGCGCTCCGTGGGCACCTCGCGGTCCTGCCGCTGCCCTCGGGCCTTGCCGTGAGCGCACGCGACACGCCCGGGGATGTGGGGACGCGAGTCTCGACCAAGGCCGAGGGCGAGCGCGCCGACCTCGCGGGCGTCGCGGCGGCGGCGGCCGCGCGCACCGGGGAGGCCCTCCGCGCGATCGAGGAGACCGCGAAGACGATGGGCGGCCCGGGCGCCGGGTTCGAGGCGCTCCGGTACGAGGTGTACGAACTCGACCGGCTCGTGCGATCGTCGCTGGTGCCCCTCGCCCCGCAGTGGCGGCTCTGCGTCCTGCTCACGGCGTCGCTCTGCGCCCCGACGCCTTGGGAAGCGGTCGCGGAAGCGGCGATCGCGGGCGGCGCGGACTGCCTGCAGTTCCGGGAGAAGGAACTGACCGACCGCGAGTTGCTCCTGCGTGCCCGGCGCCTGGTCGCCCTGCGCGACGGGCTGGATCCCTCGGTCTCGGTCGTGATCAACGACCGCCCGGACATCGCGCTGCTCGCGGGCGCGGACGCGGTCCATGTCGGGCAGGGCGATCTCACGCCCGCGGATGTGCGCGCGGTGGCGGGCGCCGGGATGCCGGTGGGCGTCTCCACATCGACAATCAGCGAAGCGGTCGGGGCGCTCACGACGGGCGCGAGTTCGGTCGGGCTCGGACCGATGTATCCCACGACGACCAAAGGAAAAGACAGCATCGCGGGCGAGCGATACCTCCGTGCGTTCCTCGCTGACGAGCGGGTGCATCACCTCCCCCACCTCTGCATCGGGGGGATCACGCCCGAGAACGCGTCCGCGCTGGTCGAAGCCGGCGCGAGGGGACTCGCGGTGAGCGGCGCGGTGTGCGCCGCGGACGATCCGGAGGCCGTCTGCCGCTCGCTGCGCGACCTGATCGGACGCGGCTGACCCCGCTCCGGAGAGGTCTCTACACTCGGCCTATGGCGATCGAATTCAAGCAGCGTGTCCTGTCCAACGGCCTGACGATCATCGGGGAGATCGATCCGTTCGCGCACTCCGCGGCGGCGGGCTTCTTCGTGCGCACGGGCGCCCGAGACGAGCCGACAGAGATCATGGGCGTGAGCCACTTCCTCGAGCACATGATGTTCAAGGGCACCGAGACGCTCTCGGCGGACGGGCTGAACCAGGCGTTCGACGACATGGGCGCGCGCAACAATGCGTACACCTCCAACGAGGTGACCTGCTTCTACGCGCAGGTGCTCCCGGAAATGATCGACGACGCGATCGGCCTGCTCGGCACGATGATGCGTCCCGCCCTCCGGAACGAGGACTTCGACACCGAGAAGCAGGTCATCCTCGAAGAGATCGCGATGTACCAGGACAACCCGTTCTGGGTGCTCTACGAGGAGGCGCTCGACCGTTATTTCCGGCCGCACGGGCTTTCGCACCGGGTGCTGGGGACGAAGGACTCGGTCTCCGCGATGTCGCGGGATCAGATGGCTCGTTATTTCTCCGATCGCTACGCGTCGGACAACACCGTGCTCAGCGTCGCTGGCGCGGTGGACTTCGATCGCGTGTGCGAGACCGCGGAGCGGGTCTGCGGCGCGTGGACGCCCAGTGGCGCCACGCGGGACGGCGCTGCCCCACCGATTAACCGCGAGCGGTTCGAACTCACGGACCCGGGGGTGTCGCGCGGGTATCTGCTGGGCCTCGCGCCCGCGCCGGGTGTCGAGGACGACCGGCGGTACGAGGCGATGGTGCTCGGGCAGCTTTTGGGCGGCGACAGCAACAGCCGGCTGCATTGGGCCCTCGTCGAGGAGGGGGTCGCGGAGGAGGCGCAGGCCGCGTACGACCCGAACGAGGGCATCGGGACCTTCATGGTCTATGCGAGCGGCGAGCCCGATCGGCTGGAGACCTTCGTCGAGACCATCGAGCGGGAGATCCGGGACCTGCCCGCGTCGATCACGGGCGATGATGTGCTGCGTATCCGGAGCAAGGTCGCGACGGCCGCGACGCTCTCGGGCGAGAAGCCCGGGGACCGGATGCAGCGGATCGGCAGACTCTGGAGTTCGATCGGCGCCTACCGCTCGCTCGAAGAGGAGATCGCGCGGATCGACGCGGTCTCGGTCGATGATCTGCGCGCGCTGTGCGACGCGTTCGATCCGACGCCGGCGCTGCTTGGGACGATGCGTCCCGCGTGACGGGACGCACCGCCGCGGTTCAGGCGGCTCTCTGGATCGTGAAGGTTCGCAGGCAATTGCCGCCCGCTTCGCGCGCAGAGACCGCGGCCTTCGTCGCCGCGGCGGTGAGGCTCTTGGACCCCTTGATCTGCGCGAAGGTCTGCTCGTCGGCGGTCGCGAGCCCGATGCTGGTCGACACGCGGTCGGCGGGGACACCGACGCGTTGGAGCACGGAGGGCAGGGCCGCGTCGAACTGGGCGCGGAACTGGTTCACCGCGGCGATGACCTGGTTCTCGCGGGTTCCCGGGAGGATGACGCCGATGATGCCGGCACCGACGCGGCAGACGACGCCTCCCATGGGCTCGAACTGTTGCTGGAGGAATGCGACGGCGCGGATGAAGACCGCATCGCTCGCGAGGATGCCTCCCGCCTCGCTGACGGTATTGAGCCCGTCGATCACGACCTGCACGAGGCTGATCGGTTGCTTGTCAGTGGCACAGCGATTGAAGAGCCGGTCCACCGCTCGCGCGAAGCCCTGGGCGTTGGGCAAGCCGGTGAGCGGATCGGTGCCCTCCTCGTTCTGGAGCAAGCCGTGGAGCTTGTCGGCGTGCGGCGCCCGCGTCTCGGTTTCCGCGATCTTGACGAGTTGCTCGCTCGCCTGCTCGAGCAGCCCCTCGGCGTCGACGCCTGGCCCGGTGTCGAGATTGAACAGGTCGCTGAGTTCCGCGGTCCCCTGCGAGAACCGGCGGAACGCCTCGTCGGCCTGGTCCTCCGAGAGGTTGAGCCACGACTTGCAGCGCTGGTAGTAGCGCTTCAGGAGCGGCGCCGGATTGTCCGAGGTCGCGATGTCGTGGGCAAGATTTCCGATCGCGACGACCTTCGCGATCACCGCGTGCTCGTCGGGGGCCGCGGTCGGACGCTCGTGGTACTTGATGGGGATGGTGAGTTCATCGGGGAGACGCCAGCGGGTGGCGAGGGTCGCGCCGATATCGGCGTGCTGCGCCTCGTAGGCCGCGATCTCCGCCTTCGCG
>MDTD01165195.1_pt1 | contig 47596 bp, 51 predicted proteins | sample 811221 | NCBI WGS metagenome assembly MDTD01 (sample SAMN05326646, study PRJNA326480) | marine metagenome | isolation source: seawater | place: Pacific Ocean: South West | collected 2011 | reverse complement strand
GGACATGATCACGGTATTTATGATCCTCATTTCTGGTTTGACCCAATAAGGGTATCAATGGCAGTTGAGGTTATCAAGGACGAATTGATTAAAAATGATTCAGCAAACCTAGCTAGCTATGAATCTGCTGGAGATAGCTACGTTCAAACCCTAGAAACTCTTGATCAAAGTGTTACAGAAATGATCAGCACAATACCTGCTGAAAATAGAAAGATTATCACTACACATGAGGCACTCGGCTACTTAGAAGCTAAGTATGATATTGAAGTACTAACTACAATAATTCCTAGCTTAAATTCAGAAGATGGTATAACTCCACAAAGTCTAAAAAACGCAATAGATGTAATTGAAAAAAATCATATTGAAGTTATGTTTTTAGAGGCAGAATCTTCAAGTCAGTACAGTGAGGTAATCGAACAGGAGACAGGAATAAAGTTGGTTTCAGGGCTTTGGGTTGAAACTCTTCAAGAAAATCAATCATATGTTGATTGGCTTGAAAGCAATGTCACCATTATTGTAGATAACCTACCTACTGAAATTCACGATGACCATGATGATGATCACGATGATGACCATGATCATGACCATGATCATGATGACGATGATCACGAAGATGATAAACAATAATAATTATTTCTATTACAATAGTTGTTAGTTGTTAGATTTATTGTTTGTGGTTCTTAGCTCTCCCTAAGAGCCACAAAACCGAAAGAGAATTAAGTTGAGTGAGAGTTCTATAGTTACAGAATCATGCTGTGTTGAAATTGGAAATTCCTTAGTACTTGATGATGTTAGTTTTGAAGTTACCAGAAATAGTCTAATTGCTGTTGTAGGTCCAAACGGAGGAGGCAAAACTACCTTATTTAATGCAATTACAGGGTTGGTTCCTCTAACAAAAGGGGCTATAAAGATCAACGGAGAGAATATAAGAAAAGGTAACGGAAATATAGGTTACGTTCCACAAAATGAAAATCTGAACTGGAATTTTCCTTTAACCGCAAGACAGGTAGTAAGTTTGGGCCAAACAAAAAACTTACCTTCTTTACCATTTTCTAAAAAAAATAACAAAAGTCTTATTGAAGAATGCTTGAATGATGTGGGGCTTTATGAGCTTATTGATAATCGAGTTGATGAAATGTCTGGGGGACAAAGACAAAGAGTCTTATTAGCTAAAATATTAGCTCAAGGAGCTAACATCCTTTTACTTGATGAAGCGTTTAGTGGAGTTGATATTGGGGCTCAAATAAGCCTAATTGAAGTTCTAAGAAAACTTAAGGATTTAGGAAAAACAATTATGATAGCCACTCATGATATAAATAATGTGGCAGATAGATTTGATGAAGTGCTATGCCTAAATAGACATTGCTGTGCATATGGGGATCCACTAAAAGTCTTTACTCAAGAGGTATTATCTGAATTATATGGTAATCATTCAAATATATTTGATAATCATAAAATAGGTGACCATGGAGGTAATAGTGGGGCTTGATATTTTATTTGAACCTTTTTCCTATGAATTTATGGTTAGGTCGCTTTTTATCTCTATTTTAGTGGGTATAACTTTACCAATGATAGGTTCTTTTGTTATAAATAGAAACTTAGGGTTTATGGGAGATGCAATCGCTCACGCTAGCTTACCGATATTAGTAATAGGTTCAATTTTAGGGATAAGTATTTTTCTTTCAGCAATCCCTGCGGCAATTATTATAGCTTTATCCTTAGGTTTTATTATTGGTAAATCAACGATAGGAGAAGATACTGCAATTGGAATAATTTTTTCAACCTTTTTTGCAATTGGAATAATTCTATTGAAAGAATTTAATCTTTCTACAACTTTGAATATAGAAGATATTTTATTTGGTCAAATTTTAGGAGTTTCTGATGGAGATGTTCTAAGCACATTAGTTTTATCAGTAATTACATTATCTATTATTGTAATTTTTTATAAACAAATTTTATATCTAAGCTTTGATCCAATTGGTGCCCAAGTGACAGGATTGAACTTAAAGCTGTATAACAATATATTTCTTATTATACTTTCTTTGGCGGTGATAGGAGCTTTACAGTCAGTTGGGATCATACTAGTTATAAGCATGCTCATAACTCCTGCTGCTGCTGCAAAGTTAATAATGAAAAATTTCTTTAGCTCTATTTTTGTTGCTAGCTTTTTTGGGGTAATTGCTTCAGTTACAGGGCTTTATTTTTCTTATTACATAAATATTCCTTCAGGCCCAGCAATGGCATTATCTTCAACAGGGATTTTTGCTTTATGCTGGATATTTAGAAGAAGTATCAGATTGATCTAAGTATCTGTTATGAACTTTTTAATCCTGCAAAAGTTATTCCGGCATCAGCAATAACTTCGTCTTCCTGAGGAGTACCACCACTTACACCTACTGCTCCAATAATAGTTTGATCATCATAGATAGGTAAACCACCTTGTCCTGGAATCATTCTACCTCCAAGCATTGACATTAGACCTTGATGAATAGGATTTGGACCGCCTTCAGCAAGCTTTCCACTTGGTTGCATAAAAGCAGCAGAAGCTGCAGCTTTACCTTGACTTATAAATACACTTCTCCAGGGAGCGCCGCTTTCCCTTACAAACATAATCAAATCTCCTCGTGGGTCAACCACGCTAATACAAAAGTTTGCTGATAATTCACTTGATTTTTTTTGTGCACCTTCGATTATTTTTTTAGCTGTATCTAAATCTATTACTGACATTTTGTGACCTTTCATAAGTATTGATATTACAAATAGATTATATATTTAATTCATTTGCACATAAAGAGTTACTTTTTATTATATAAATCTTGAAGAAAAAATCATTTATAATTTAAAAAGTATTTTAATCAAATATTTAGGGGCTGTAGCTCAGCTGGGAGAGCGCATCGCTGGCAGCGATGAGGTCAGGGGTTCGATCCCCCTCAGCTCCACCATTACTTAAGATTTGTTTTCTTGTCGAGCATTTTTACTAAAGATATTTACTAGTAAAAATAGTTCAATTATCCCAGTTAAAAGAGCGTACCAAATTATAAAACCTACTGTCTCACCAGCAATAGCAGCCGGTATTTCAATTACCTTTAATATGCTAAATAAAATAATTAAATAAAATAAAAATTTTCTCCCCGTGACATATAAGTAAGTAACAACTAATCTTAATAATCCTACAATAACAAGAATCCATGCAAAAGTTCCAAAATCAGGTGCATCACTTGTAAACTCAACAAAAATTGAAGGCAAGGCAAAAGTTAATCCTGTAATAATTAATAAAATTCCACCAATATATGAACATAGCAAGGCAAACCTTAATTGAGATAATTCAATTCCTAATAGATTTCTTAGCATTATATTTCCTATTTTTCAGATTACTTAATAAAAATTGAGGTTGAGAAAATTAATTCTCAACCTCTAGTATAAAAGCCAATGATCTTACGGAAGCTTATTGCAAAATTCTATAGCTTTAAAATACGGTATATAAGCTAGAGCTATCCTATTTGCTTTTCTACTTCAGCAACATCTTTGTCACTTAGAATTCTAAATACTTTAGATGATGGGTCTTCAGCAGCAACACCTTGAACAGCCTTTCTACCATTTTTCATGGTAACGATCTTAGGATCAGCTATTTCTACTACTTTTTTTAATTTAACGCTATATGCTGTTAGTTTCATATTACAAACTCCGTATAATTGATATTAGATATCATTATTAATATTTTATATAGATCAGTATATTGATAAATTTAGCTTTGTAAATAGGGTTTATATTATTTTGTCTTCATACAAAGTATCTTTTTTATATGGACAAATATTTTAAGACAATTATTTATATCATTTTCAAGTAAAAAAATAAGAGATAATATACTCACAGTAATCAACAAAATAATTTCAGTGAATATAAATAATAATAGAATTGATAACTTGGACTTTATTAGAGGTATTGCTATACTCGGAATACTAATAATGAATTCTGTTGTTTTCGCACTACCTGAATCAGCTCTTTGGAATCATTCTTCAGCTGGAACTGAAAATTTCTTAGACTGGACATTAGTTTTTTTTTCAGTCATTTTTATAGATGGAAAAATGATGGGTCTTTTTAGTGCTTTATTTGCAGTCGGGCTAGTATTGTTTGTAGAATCTGCTAACAGAAAGGGATACAGAAGACCTGTTTTATTGAGCTTATGGAGAAATTTATTACTTTTTTCTTTTGGTATGATTCACATCCTTTTTATGTACGTATATGTAGATATATTGTGGGCTTATGCAGTACTTTCTCCTGTTATTCTTTTTCTAAGAAATAAAAGAATTAGTTTATTATTAGGAATATTCTTCGCAACAGTCTTTATTTCTATATTTACTGGTTTTTTTTTCCAATCAATATTTGATTCCAACGGGAACCTAATAAGTGAAATGGAAGATATTTTCATGGATAAAAAAGGGCTAGGTTCTTACTGGTTTAGTAACTCAGAGGTACTTGGAGATGCTATTGAAACCTATTTTATATTGATGTATTTTTTTAGAATTTTTTCATTAATGCTATTAGGATTAATACTCTATAAGCTAAATATAATTCAAGGCAGCCTGAGTAAAAAAACTTATAAAAAAATTATTTATATATGCTTACCAATAGGACTTTCTATTACATTGATAACTCCAGTTTGGCTTAATATAGAAAATTACGATCCAGAAATTGCAGTTATGGCTTATCTGCCCATTTTTATAGGTACTTATCCCCTTGTTATTGGTTATGTTAGCTTATTATCGTTAGTTTATACAAAAATTTCTAGGAAAATATCTAGTTACCTAAAAGATTGTGGCAGAATGGCTTTTACAAATTACATAACCCAAAGTTTATTTGGAATGTTAGTTTTTTATTATTTGTTTGAAGATGTTGAATTCACCAGAAAAGAAATTATAATTTTTGTATTGTTAGTTTGGTTTATTCAAATAATTTGGTCAAAATTATGGCTAAATAATTTTAATCAGGGGCCGTTAGAGTGGTTTTGGAGAAAATTGACTTACATTAAGAGGTAATGGAAGAAATTAAAAAAATAATTGAATATTGTGAATTATGTTCTTTTGAAACCTTAAAAATGCATTGCAAAATTATATGCAAAAACTGTGGATTTATGAGAGATTGCTCAGACCCTTAAGCAACTTCTCCTATTACATACTCTCCATCAGTCCATTCGGGTTCACCATCTAAATGTTCCATCATTTTCATAAAATTTTCATTTGTTTCAGGTTTATTAGCATTATTCACATGAGACTCTACAGAATCAAAAATTGCTACTCCAATCCATTCCTTATTTTCATCAGGTTTCATCAAAAACCAAGCTATCATCCCTTTAGGTGTTTCATTTTCTTCTTTCATTAATGACAAGAGTTGATCTTCATGACCTTCTTTGATTTTTAGCTTAAAAATAGTTCCGTACATCTAATTCATCCTTTTTTTTATTATATTTATTATATTTATATTATATTTAGTGAAATTAAAGGTTACGTTTATGAAAAAAATTACTATCACAAAAAAAAATAAGGTTGAAGAGGAAATAAATTCAGGATCAATGACTAGATGGGCAGGAGTTTCTGAAAATTTATCTGGTGCAAAAAATATACATCTAGCGATAGCATCTATACCCAAAGATAGATGCTCTACTACTCATTTTCATACTAACTGTGAGTCTGCTATATATGTTTTATCGGGGGAGGGAATTTTTTTACATGGAGATAATATGGATATAGAATCAGAAATATCCGAAGGAGATTTTATATATGTCCCTGATGGTGCTCTTCATCAACCCATAAACACAGGCAATGGAGAATTGAAACTTATAGTTGCAAGAAATACTCCATTAGAAATAGTGAAGGAAATTGCTGATTTAGGCAGATTAGATTGTTAGAAAGTAAAAATATTCTATAAAATATGAAAATAAATAATTTTTGAGAGCAAAATATGACAAATACTATATTACCCGAAATATTGAAGTCCGGAGACGAAAGCGCTAAAGCAGTATCCATACCAGAAAAATATAATATCACTTATTCTGAACTGAGATCAGTAGTTTCAGAAGTCTCCACTAAGCTAAATAAATTTGGAACTATAAATGAAAAACCAATAGTAATTGTGTTAAAAAATAATGCCGAATTTATCATAAGCTTTTTAGGAGTTACAAGTACAAATGCTATAGCTGCTCCTCTTAACCCCGAATTTACTGAAGAAGAGCTTAGATTTTATCTAGATGACATACAACCATCACTAGTGATAACAAATTATGGGCACAAAGTAATTAAGGAAGCAGAATTAAAAAATATTCCTACTTGTTTGGTTAAGTATGATGGTAGTAGGGTTGATCTAGAATTTAATGGAGAGATAATAGGAATAACTGATTCAAATAAACCCGATGGAGATAATTCATGTCTGTTCTTGCATACTTCTGGAACTACAAGTAGACCTAAAGGAGTCCCCTTAAAACATAAAAACTTACTTAGATCTTTAGATAATATAGTAAATACTTATGAGCTTTCAAAAAAAGATACTGCAATGGTAGTTATGCCTTTATTTCATGTTCATGGTCTAATTGGAGTAGCGTTATCTACACTAGCCTCTGGAGGAGAAATTATCATACCTGAAAAATTTTCTGCAAGTTCATTCTGGAAAATACAAAAAGAATATAATGCAACATGGTATTCTGCTGTTCCAACTATTCACCAAATATTGTTATTAAGAGCTGATGATGACAACGCCCCAAAAAAATCTTTTAGATTAATAAGGTCCTGTTCTGCAGCTCTAGCTCCATCGGTTCTTGAAGAGTTAGAACGACGTTTTGGAGCACCTGTTCTAGAAGCTTACGGAATGACGGAAGCTTCTCATCAAATGAGCTCTAATCCTTTGCCACCTAGTAAAAGAAAGGCAGGAAGTGTAGGCGTGCCAACTGGGGTTGATATAAGCATAATGTCTATGGAAAAAATTGGTGAAATGTTACCAATTGAAGGTATTGGGGAAGTAGTAATCAAAGGAGAAAATGTAACTGATGGATATCATAATAATGAAGAAGCAAATAATGATGCATATATTAATGGATGGTTTAGGACAGGAGATCAAGGTTTCTTAGATAAGGATGGGTACCTAAATCTTACAGGCAGAATTAAGGAACTCATAAATAGAGGGGGAGAAAAGATTTCACCATTAGAAGTTGACTCAGTTCTTATAAAGCATCCTTCTGTTAATGAAGCGGTATGTTTTGCTTCCCCTGATGAGAAATATGGCGAAGTCGTTCATGCAGCACTGGTTATAAATTCAGATATTAGTGAAGTAGAAATTCAAGAATTTTGTTCAAAATCATTAGCAAAATTTAAAGTACCAGAAAAAATTCATTTTACAGACTCACTGCCAAGAACAGCTACGGGAAAAATACAAAGAAGAAATGTAGCGAAATTTTTCGAATAAAATACAAGCTTGGAGAAAATATGAAAATTGATTTAAGTAATAAAAAAGTGATAATTACAGGAGGTTCTAGCGGCATTGGAAAAGAAGTAGTAAAAATATTTGCAGAAAATAAAGCAAAAATTGCAATATTTGATGTAAATGATACAGAAGGTATTGAACTTACAAATGAATTAAATAAGAGTGGATCTGAAATTAGATATTGGCATGTAGATGTCAGAGATTCAAATCAAGTCTCAGGCGGTGTTATAGCAGCAGAACAATGGCTAGAAGGAGTAGATATTCTTATAAATTTAGCAGGTATATTATCTGGTGCATCTATAAATTTAGAAGACTTTCCAGATGAAGTATGGGAGTCTGTAATTGGAATAAATCTAACTGGAAGTTACCTTATGGTAAAGCATGTATCTAGCTTTATGATCAAACAAAAGAAAGGAGTAATAATTCTTGCAAGCTCTGGTGCTGGAGTTTTAGGAGGATCTTCATCGTATGCTTATGGATCATCTAAGGGTGGTGTCCATGGTCTTAGTTTAGTTATGACAGATAAACTCTCAAATCATGGTATTAGGGTTCACGATATTCTACCAGGCTCAGTAGATACTCCTATGAAAAATTCACAAATAGAAACAACCAGAGATATAACAGGAAATCAAGTAGAGTACAAAAATATAAAGAAAATGTTAGTTGAACCTGAGGGCATTGCAAAAATAATCTACTTTATTTGCTCTGATGAAGCAAGACTACTTAAAGGATCGATCAGAACAGAATGAAAATAAAGCTATCTAGCTACAAGGGTATTATTTTTGACCTAGATGATACATTAATCGATAGAAAAAAAGCATTTAAAAAAGTTTTTACCAAACTTTATATGGAAAATAAAAATATTAATAAAGATACATCACTTGATCAAGCACTAAATTTTTTTTCAACACTAAGTCCAAATAATCACATAGATATTAAAAAAGCTTTTACAAAAATAAAGTTTAAATTTAAGGATTTTGATAAAAATTACAATTCTTTTTATGAATTTTATTACGAAAATATTGTTGATTTAATTGAACCATATGATGGAATCAAGGAATTTCTGCTATGTATGAAAGAAAAACAAATTAATTTCGGGGTAGTAACTAATGGTGATGATTATCAATATAAAAAAATTAAAAATACAGGACTGGATGGACTATTTAATTTTGTTATTGCCTCTGAAATTTTTGGTTATAGTAAGCCAGATATTGAAATTTATGAAGAAGCTCTCAGACAGCTAAAACTTACGACTAAAGATATTGAAAATGTACTATTTATAGGCGACAATCCATATACAGATATACTGGGTGCGAAGAATATAGGATTCAAAACTGCTTGGAAAAAGATGGATTTTGAATATCCTAAAGATTTGTCTCCACCAGATTATGTTATTGAAAGTTATAAAGATTTAGAAATTTAAGAAAGAGGGAATTATGAAACCAGAAGAGATAAAAAAGACCTTACAATCAGGAGGTAAGGTCTTTGGAACAATGATTAATTTTGTAGAAGGAAGTAGGTGGGCAGTATCTTTTTCTTCAAAAGCTTTGGATTACATTATAGTAGATGCTGAACATGGTTCATACTCAAGAGGTGAGGTGGCTAGAATGGTAGCCATAGGTCAGGGCATTGGATTGACTGTAATAGTCAGAGTTGCAGACCCTGATCCTACTCTTGTAGCAATAGCTCTGGACTCTAGAGCTGACGGAGTATTAGTACCTTATTGTGAAGATCCAGAAATGATTCAAAGATGTGCTTGGAAAGTTCAGCTGCATCCATTGAAAGGAAAGGCTTTTGAGGATGTGCTTAACTCAGAAAAATTTCCTTCTCAGAAGACAAAAGATTATCTTCATAAAAAAAATGGGCAAAGAATAATGATCGTTGGTATTGAAAGTATTGCAGCGGTAAATAATCTTGATAACTTGATTTCTAAAGGTCCTATTGATGGTGTTTTTGTTGGACCAAATGATCTTACAACATCTATGGGGATCCCAGATGAGCTAGAAAATAAAGAATATTTGGATACTCTTACTAAAATCATAAAGGTTTCTGAATCATATAATATTCCTGTTATGGTTCATGGCTTCACAGAAGAAAGAACAAAAAAGACTATAGATTTAGGGGCTAGATTTGTTCTTCATAGCTCAGATGGTGGTATGATAACTCAATCAATAGATAGAGAGTTTAATGCTATTAGAGATGAAAAAATAGAGAGTACTGAATCAGAAGCAATATAGAAATTAACCTAATTCAAATTTAGCAAATGCTTCTGCATAATCACTATTACAGATTTTACCAACTTCAACTCTTCTTTGCTGATGAAATTTTCTAGCTTGTTCAGGGTCAGAGATTTGACTTGTGTGGGCTAAAAGAGCTTCTGTGGCTTTATCTACATCTACTTTTTCAAGAGGATTAAAAAAATAATTTGGATTAGCATTGTTACCCATATTGAACATATTTATCCAGACTTGCTTGACTTTATGAGGTTCAAATCCTTCTTCAAGTAAATCTGGAAAGGTTAGATGATCCCTTGCGCTAGGAAAAACTGCTGATAAAGCTGCTTCTCCTGCAGCAAAATGATCAGGATGACCTATATACCCCGAAGATTGTAAATCTCTATTAGGATTAGTTGTAATCAAAATTGATGGTTTATATCTTCTAATTTCTCTTGAAATATCTTTTCTTACATCTAGAGTGGGTTCTAAATATCCATCAGGATATCCCAGAAATTCTACAGCTTTTAAGCCTAATATCTCACCTGCATCTCTTTGTTCTTTTTCTCTAATTTCAGAAAGTTGTTTGCTTGAAATAGATCTATCTTCAGTTCCTTTCGAACCGTCAGTGATTAGCACATAAATTACTTCCCATCCTAGTCTTGTCCATTTAGCTACAGAGCCTGAACATCCCCATTCTGCGTCATCTGGATGCGCAGTGACGACCATTGCTATTTTTTCAAGATCTTCAGTCAAGTTTAACTCCATAAAATTTCTTACTCTATAATGATAAATATAAATAATCAAATAAAAAGACTTAGATGGCAAGTTATTTAACATTTGGTAAAGGCCCTGATTTAATTTTGGGGCATGGAATGGCTCAAAATAAAAATTCATGGATAGAAACCGGATGGGTGGAAAAATTATCATCCATAAGAACAGTGCATGTTTTTGATTTTATAGGGCATGGAATTAACGAAGGTAATATTAATTCAAATGAATTGACTGTTCCTGAAATGACAAAAAATATAATTAAGTTAGTTGAAGCATTACAAATATCAAAATTTGATTACATGGGTTTTTCAATGGGTGCAAGAGCTGGTTTTGAATTAGCATCAAGAAAATTTAACTTAAAAAAGCTAATATCTTTGGGGATGCACCCAGGTTCTCCAAAGTTAGAAGAAAAAAGATTTAAAAAAAGATCAGAGGCTATGGAAAAACTAGGCAAGAAAACTGGTCAAGAAAATTATTTTACTTATAGTAAAATTTTTAAGGAAGCCCTTAATTGGGAAGGGGCATTTGAAAAGATTAAATGGAAAAAAGAAAATCATCTTATTGTAATGGGAGAAAAAGATGATAATTTTGAATTAACTGAGAAACTTATGAAGGAAAATCCAAAAAGTAATTTTCAAGTACTAAGTGGCATTAATCATAAAAATACTTTCGAAGAACCAAAGCATTCAATAAATGCAATAATTAACTTTTTACAAAACTAGGAGTTAAAATTGAATAATAAATCTAAAAATCCCTTAGTTTCGGTGATAATGGGTAGTAAAAGCGATTTGGATACCATGAGATTATCTTCAGAGGTACTAAGAGAACTTAATATACCTCATGAAACAAAAATTATCTCTGCACACAGAACTCCAGAAGCGATGTTTAATTTTGCTAGAAAAGCAAAAGAAAAAGGAATTAAGATAATAATAGCTGGAGCTGGAGGAGCAGCACACCTTCCAGGTATGGTCGCTTCACTTTCAGAACTTCCTGTTATCGGAGTTCCTATAAAATCTTCAAACTTAAATGGTTTAGATTCCTTATTATCTATTGTTCAGATGCCAAAGGGTGTACCAGTAGCTACAGTTGCTATTGGTCAATCGGGGGCAGAAAATTCAGCTTTACTTGCTGCAAAAATTCTATCTTTGAGTGATGAAGATTTAGCCGGAAGATTATCTAAAAGAATATCTGAAGTTACAGAAAGTGTTTCTACTGATAGTAATATTGGAACTTGGTTAGAGTAGAAATTGGAAAATAATATTATAGGTATAATAGGTGGTGGACAATTATGTCAGATGTTATCGGAATATTTGTTTAGCATTGGTAAAAAAGTTATTTTCATTGATCCTTCAGAAAATCCACCAGCAAAAAACACTGCCGCAATTCATATTAAAAAAAAGTTTGATGATATCGAAGCTTTGAAATATTTATCCAAAAACTGCGATATTATCACTTATGAATTTGAAAATGTTCCAATTGAAAGCTTGATACTAATAAATAAAGATATTGAAATACATCCAAGTCCTTATATTTTATCAATTTCACAAAATAGATTAATTGAGAAAAAGAATTTTAAGAAATATGGAATAAAAACTCCTAATTTTGCAAGCTTCAATAAAGATAAAGACCTATATAAAATTATTGAAAAATCTAAAATCAAGTTTCCTCTTATAATAAAAACTAATACTTTAGGTTACGATGGCAAGGGGCAATATAGAATACATTCTTCAAATGATGTTGATAAAATACTCACTTCTCTAGAAAAAGATCTGGATTATATTATTGAAGAAGTAGTAGATTTTAAAAAAGAGTTTTCAGTTATCATAGGTAAAGATCTTTCAGGGAATACTATTTTTTTTAATCCTATTGAAAATATACATAAAAATGGGATTTTGGATATTTCAATATATCCAGCAAGAATTTCTGAAAAAATTAGAGAAAAAGCTATAAATTTGGCTAAAAGATTTTCAAATGAAGTGAAATTAACAGGTATCTTAGCAATTGAAATGTTTATTGATAATAAAGATGATATTTTATTCAATGAAATAGCTCCAAGGCCCCATAATTCGGGGCATCTAACTATTGAATCTCATTCTATTTCACAATTTGGCTTATTAGGAGACATAATTTCTAACAAAAAAATCAATACACCATTATCAAATAAAAAAGCTTTGATGAAAAACTTACTTGGTGAATTTTTTTTAAAAAAGAATCATAAAGACATTATCAGAGAAATAGAAAATATGGATAACCATTTTATAAAGCTTTATAAAAAAGATGAGATAAAAATAGGAAGAAAAATGGGGCATATAACCATAATTACTGATGATATTGAAAATTCTATGGTTAAAATAAACAACTTAATAGATTAGAATTATGGAAAATATTAAAAATGAAAATTGAGGGAAAAATGGACAAAGAACTTAAAGGTAAAGTAGCTATAGTAACTGGAGCAGGTAGATTAAGAGGAATTGGAAGAGCAGCAGCAGTTGCATTGGCAAAACTAGGTGCAGATGTAGTTATTACTGGAACAGGAAGAAGCCCTGAGTCGTTTCCTGAAGATGAAAAAAATATTGGATGGAAAGATATTCATAGTGTTGCTGACCAAATAAGAGATGAAGGGCAAAAAGCACTTCCACTAATTTCAAATGTAACAAGCCAAAAAGATGTTCAAAAAATGGTTGATGATACTATGAATGAATTTGGAAGAATAGACATATTAATTAATAATGCAGCTTATGCAAGAGCAGAAGATAGAGTTCCTATTCTAGATTTAGGAGAAGACACTTTTCAAAAGGTAATGGACATTAAAGTTACAGGCACATTTCTGTGTACTAAAGCTGTAATAAAACATATGATTGCTGGAGGAAATGGAGGAAAAATAGTTAATATTTCTTCAACAGCAGGTAAAAAGGGTTCTGCTAATACATTAGCCTATAATGGAGCTAATTTTGCAATAGTTGGAATGACTCAATCAATGGCTAGGGAATTAGGACCACATAATATTAATGTAAATGCAGTTTGCCCAGGTGCAGTTGATACACACAGGATGGATGTACTTGGAAGGGGTGAAACCTGGAGTAATATGGCTGATACAACACCAATTGGTAGAAATGGTACAGATGAAGAGGTAGGGGATTTTTGTGCGTATTTATGCACTGAAGCCGCTTCTTGGATACATGGTCAATCTATTAACCAAAATGGTGGTACTGTAATGGAGCACTAAATAATGGATAAAGAGCTTTCAGGAAAATTAGGGTTGATTCTATTCCTATGGGTAGGGTAGGAACTGATGAAGAGGTTGCTGACTTAATAGGATTCTTAGCTAGCGATATAGTAAGATTTATTACAGGACAATCAATAAATATTAATGGCGGAATATTAACTTCAAGATAAATCCTATTTTTGCTAAGATAGTTATATATTGATTTCTATTTGACAGGTTGTGAAAATATTTTAAAATAGAAGATGTAAAATTATAAATCAATTTTTATTTGAGTATCTTATTTACTGAATAAAAAAGGAAGGAATGTATAAGTGGCACTTAAACTTAAGCCATTAGGAGATAGGCTAATTATTGAACCTAATGAAGAAGATGATTCTAAAAGCTCAGGAGGAATAATTATTCCTGATACAGCAAAAGAAAAACCTCAAAAGGGTAAAGTTGTTGCTGCTGGAGAAGGAAGAGTGAATGATGATGGAAAAACAATTGCTTTATCTGTAAAGAACGGTGATGAAGTGATTTATTCCAAATATGCAGGAACTGAATATTCAGAAGGTGGAAAAGAATATTTAATCGTAAGAGAAAGTGATATATTAGCCATTGTTGGATAATGTATCAAAAAAATTAATTACACAATAACTATGGAGAATAAATAAAATGCCAGCAAAGGATTTAAAATTTGGAGCAGATGCAAGAACAAGACTAAAAAATGGAATTGATATTCTTGCTGATACAGTAAAGGTTACATTAGGGCCTAGAGGAAGAAATATTATCGTAGATAAAAAATTCGGACCTCCTCAGGTCAACTCAGATGGAGTAACAATTGCTAAAGAGATAGACTTGGAGGATGCATTTGAGAATATGGGTGCTCAGCTGTTAAAAGAGGCATCAAAAAACACAAATGATGATGCAGGTGACGGAACTACTACTAGTACTGTTTTGGCTCAAGCAATAATTGCAGAAGGATTTAAGGTAGTTGCAGCAGGTGCTGATCCAATGGCAATCAAAAGAGGTATAGATAAGGCTTTAGTATCAGTTAGAGAGTCTATCGCTAGTCAATCTATTCCTGTATCTGAAACAGATCAAATTTCAAATGTAGCTAAGTTATCTTCACATGATGATGAAATGGGTAATCTTATTGCAAGCGTTATGGATAAGGTTGGAAAAGATGGAGTTATAACTGTTGATGAATCTAAAACACTTGATTATGAAACTGATTATGTTGAAGGAATGCAAATTGATAGAGGTTTCTTATCGCCTTATTTTGTAACTTCACCAGATACACAGGAAGCTGTTCTTGAAAATCCATATATTTTAATTACTGATGGTAAAATATCAGCTGTATCTGATTTAGTTCCGGTTCTAGAAAAAGTATTACAAGCTAAAAAACCTCTACTTGTTATAGCAGAAGATGTTGAAGGGGAAGCTCTCGCAACACTAGTTGTAAATAAGCTAAGGGGAACTATAAATGTAGCTGCAGTTAAAGCTCCTGGATTTGGAGACAGAAGAAAGGCAATGCTTGCTGATATTGCGATACTTACAGGGGGTAATGTTGTTTCTGAAGAAGTTGGAAGAAAACTTGATTCTGCAACCCTAGATGATCTCGGAAAATGTGCAAGAGTTGTTGTAAAGAAAGATGATACAACTTTTGTTGATGGAGAAGGCTCAAAACCTGAAATTGAAGGAAGAATGAAAGAAATTCAGAGTCAAATAGAAGAAACTACTTCTGATTATGACAGAGAAAAGCTTCAAGAGAGGCTTGCAAAGTTATCAGGTGGAGTTGCAATACTAAGAGTAGGTGCAGCAACTGAGATTGAAATGAAAGAAAAAAAACAAAGAGTTGAAGATGCTCTTTCTGCAACTAGAGCAGCTGTGGAATCTGGTATAGTGCCAGGGGGAGGAACAGTTCTAATCAAATCTTCAGACGCACTTCAATCATTTACTTTAGAGGATCCTGACGAGAATACAGGAGTAGAAATACTCAAGAAAGCTCTATTAGAACCTATAAGAGTAATCTCCGAAAACTCAGGATTTGAAGGTGCTGTTATACTTGAAAAAGTTTCAACAAGCAAAAAGGCAAATTACGGTTTTGATGCCCAGTCTGGGAAATATGGAGATATGATATCTATGGGTATCGTTGACCCTGCAAAAGTAACAAGAGCTGCAGTAGAAAATGCTGCATCTGTTGCTGGAATGATTTTGACTACTGAAGCATTGATAACTGATGTTCCAGAACCAGAAGCTCCAATGCCAGGTGGAATGCCAGGTGGAGGAATGGGTGGAATGGATATGGGTATGTAACCTAATTATTACTTGAAATAAATAAAAAGAGTTGAGAAATCAACTCTTTTTATTTTAAGCTTTCATAAAGCTTAGTAAGAGAATCTATCCAAGATTTTTTTAACTCATCAGACCAGTTTGGATCAAAATCAGGATATTTATCTAAAATTAATCTTGCTAGATTTATATTTGTATCACTTTTATTATTTTGAATATTAAAATCATTTGTAGATTTCGCAGCCTTAGGTTTATCAGAAGAGTTTGAGTTATGCCTTCGAGCAAGAATATGAGAGGATACTTTAATCTCTGAGTATTTTGCTGCTTGTATAAAAAATGATTCACATTTTACAATTACTCCTTCTTTAGTTCCAAAGCCTCTAAAAGCTTCTCTTAATTGAGATTTAGTTGCGTTTGATAAATCTAAATCAAAAATAGGTGAATAATACTTATAAAGAAGCTTTCTTAGAACCTTTTTTTGAAGATTCATATCTCTAGAAACAAGATTTTTAAAATCCTCACTTGGAATCCCATTAATATCAATAAGTTCAAAAAATTTTATTGCTGTCATTATTTGAGTACCATTAGACCCAGAAAATTTATTTAACCAAACACTTCTGTCTATTCTATTTGGCATTCCTTCAGATAAAAATTCTAAAAAAGTTTGGAATGTTTTAAAAGAAACATATGGGGGTATTTTATTTTTTGTTTTTTGCATAAAACAAGTTCACTTTATCTTATTTATCTCTATTATATTTAAAAAATTCTAAACTAAAAGGGTTAAAAGAATTATTATTTCCCAGCAAGGACAATTTTTGAAAATAAAATTTAGAACTACGAAAATTTAATCATAAATATAATAAAAGAAGGGAAATATGAAAGTTTCTTTAAATGATATAGTTATAAATCCTACACATCCTATTCACAAGTTTAGGCCTCTAAGAAATTTAGTAAACAAAAGAAATTCATCACAAAATAAGCCTGTGGTAATAAAAAAAGATAATCACTTCATCTTATATAGTGGTGAAAAGATACTTAGAACAGCAAAAAATAAAAATAAATCAAAAATTGATTGCATTATAAAAGATACTATTCTTGATATAGATGCTCTAAATTTATCTGAAATATATTTTTCAGGACTTAAGGCTCCTACTAAGATAGCTAAAGAATTTATTGAATTTAGGAAATTAAGAAAAATGTCACAACAAGAATTGAGTAGGAGAACAGGAATTACTCCAGGAACAATACATCATTATGAGTCACTAATAAAAAAGCTGGATCCCAAATTATTATCTTATCTAGACAAAGGACAGCTTACTTTTAAAGAGGCAAGATGTATTGCAGATTTAGAAGGCTTTTCTTTACAGAACAAGATAGCTAAACCATTCATAGAAGGTAAAATATCAAGTGTTTATGTAGAAAAAGTTATAAAAAATGTAAAAAATAACCCTAAAATATCTTTTGAAAAAATTATAAAGAATGTTGTCGAAGGAATTGATTTATCTACAGAAAAGGAAAATATTAGTAACGAAATAAAAAAGGAAATTAAGAACACTTCAATTGAAGAAAAAATTCTAAATTTTTCAATTGAGTTAGAATCTATATCAGAAGAAGACATTCCTGAGTACAGAAGGCTTAGAGTTATATCAAGTTTGAAAATTTTAGATTCAAAAATAAAATCATCATTAAGCCATATGAATACAACTTTTGTAGAGAAATCTAAAATTTATAATAATTAAAGTAATCGTAGATAATAAGGGGGAGACTGAATGTTAGAGAGATTTCATGTATCTGATGATGAGGCAATCAGAATAAATCATAAAAAAATGCACAATATAGTAACTCAAATTTTTATGAAAATGGGAGTTAATGATTCTGACTCAAGATTATCTGCTGATGTTCTTATATATGCTGATCTTAATGGAGTTGATACTCACGGTGTATCTAATATGTTGAGATCTTATGTTAGGATGTATCAAGAAAAAAAAATCAATCCAAATCCTCAAATCAAAATAAAAAAGGAAACAAACGCCACCTTATCACTAGATGGTGACTCGGGATTAGGAATACAAACTGCTCCTAAAGCAATGGCAATGGCAATAGAAAAAGCTAAAGAGTCTGGCGTAGGTATCGCAACATTAAACAATGCAGGTCATTTAGGAGCTGCAGGATATCATGCAAAAATGGCTATTGATGAGGATATGATAGGAGTTTGTATGAGCGGCGGAGGTGGTTTTGCAATGTTGCCTACTTATGGGGCAGTGCCAAGATTTGGAACTAATCCTATTGCATGGGCAGCACCAGCTGGTAAAGAAGCTTATTTTATGTTTGATGCTGCAACTACACAAATAGCAGGTAATAAAATAAAACTACTTGAAAGATTAAAGGTGCCAGTTGCTTCAAATTGGTTAGCAAAGAGTGATGGAACTCCAATTATGAATGAAGAAACTCTTGAATCTAAAGATTTTCATGAAGATGGAAGATTGAAGGAATTATATATGCTTCCTTTCGGAGGTGATAGAGAAAATGGATCACATAAAGGATATGCCTTTGCAGCGATAGTTGATATTATGTGCTCAATGCTTGGAGGAGCACAAGCAGGTTTTTTAGGCGGAAGTGGTCATTATTTTGCTGCATATAATATAGATTGTTTCAGTGATACTGATACTTTTAAGAAAAATATGGATGACTTTCTTAGCGGATTAAAAAATACACCTCCAGCTCCTGGTCACGAGAGAGTAATTTATCCAGGTCTTCCAGAGCACGAATCTAGATTAGAAAGAAGCACAAAAGGAATTCCTTATCATCCTGAAGTTATAGAATGGTTTGAATCCATAACCTCTGAGCTGGAAATAAAACTAGACTTTTGAAAGAATTAAAAATGTATTGCCTGATCGTGAGTATTAGCTGCAGCTTCTTTTATTACCTCTGATAATGTTGGATGTGCATGGGTTAGCCTATGAAGCTCTTCTGTCGTTCCTTCAAGATACTGAAGCATTCCAATTTCTCCAATCATCTCAGTAGCCTCTGCTCCTATAATATGAGCGCCAATTACTTCACCTGTTGACTTATTAGAAATAATTTTTGCAAAACCATTATAATCATTGATTGCTATAGACTTGCCTGCAACTTGAAAAGGTACCTTTCCAATTTGATAATCTATTTTTTGATCTTTTGCTTCCTCTTCTGTAAGACCTATACTTGCGATTTGGGGTGAAGAATAGGTACACCTAGGCATATTTACATAATCTGTTATACCTTCAACTTCATGTCCAGCTATATGTTCTGAAGCCAAGATGCCTTGATCAAATGCAACATGAGCAAGTGGAAGCTTCCCTGTCACATCTCCAATTGCATATATTCCATTAACATTTGTTTTCATATATTCATCAACTTCTATAAATCCATTTTGGTTTAAGGTAATTCCTACATCAGATAATCCTAAGTTTTCAGTATTGGGCTGAATACCAACTCCTAACATCACTTTATCAAAAGTACTAGAATCTTTTTTTCCATCAATTTCATATTCAAGAGTTATGGCATTTTTACCCTTCTTAACATTAGTAATATTTGATGATGTATTACACACAATACCCTGTTTTGTAAATTGTCTTTGCAATTCTTTGGAAATATCTGAATCTTCTTTAGGAACAATCCTATCCATTATTTCAAAAAGAGTTATTTCAACCCCATAAGCGTTAAAAAAATACGCAAATTCACATCCTATTGCAGATGCACCAATAATAGCTATAGATTTAGGTTTCTTACGTAGTTCTAACGCCTCTCTTGAGGTGATAATTATTTCTTTATCAATATCAAGATTTGGCAATGATCTAGGCTTTGCTCCAGTAGCTATAATGATATTTTCAGTTGTGAAGGAATTTTTTCCCACACTAACTGTAGTTGAAGAAGTTAATTTTGCTTCACCCATTACTAAATCAATCTTATTTTTCTTAACTAAAAACTCAATACCTTGAGTAAGTTTTTTAGAAACTTCTCTTGATCTATCAATTGCCTTAGAAATATCATACTTAAATTCCTTAAATGAAAACCCCCATTCATCTGGATTTTTCATTTCATTTAATAGCTCTGCATTTCTTAATAAAGACTTTGACGGAATGCAGCCCCAATTAAGGCATACACCACCTAATCCACCATTACCAGTTCCGTCATCTTTTTCTATAAGGCAAACCTTCATTCCGAGCTGAGCGCCTCTTATAGCTGCATGATATCCTCCAGGTCCAGCCCCAATAACTATAAGATTATATTTATTTTCTGCCATATTTACCTCAAAATTTTATCTTCTTAAATTATTCTACTTTAAAAAGATTATAAAGCTTCACAACAATCACACCAAAAAGTAATCCAAATATAGAAAAAAAAGTAGTAACTACAAAAATAACAATTAAAGCTGGAATTGTACTAGAAGGACAATTATTATTAGTCGGACAAATAAAAATCATACTAAACAATGAATAAAATAAAGACAGCAACAAACCAAATAAAGTAAATCCAATTATAGTATTACGAGTAATTTTATTTATCTTATTAAAAAACATGATATAAATAGGTATCTAAATTAAAAATAACATATAAATTAATATTTCATTTATGAGAATTCAATATGAAAAATAATAAAAATTCTAAAACCGGTCTTGGTTTAGTTATTGGATTATCTTTAGGTCACGGAATAAAACATTTTGGTCAAGGAGCATTAACGGTTATTGGTCCTATGTTGAAAACTTCATTGGCTTTATCAGATGTTGCTTATGGAGCAATATTTTCGGCCTTAAATGTTTCTAGTGGACTTTCTAATATACCTGCAGGGATATTATCAGATATGTATAGAAAAAAAATTGCATGGCTATTAGCAATATCAATGTTTACTATTGCTTTAGGCTACTTTCTTTTAGGAGTATCAAACATTTATATGGTTATCATTCTCTCTGTTATTCTGATTGGATTTGGAACTAGTTTTTGGCATGCACCTGCTTTTGGAACATTAGCTGCAAGGTATCCTAATAAGAAAGGATTTGTGCTTTCAATGCATCTAACTGGTGCACAGATAGGAAACACTATAGGCCCACCAGTAATTGGAGGTTTAATTTCCGGAATAACAATTGGGTCAATAATAAAAATGAGTGGTTTTGGATGGGAAAATGTATCACTATTTCTTATTATTCCAATGATTTTAACAGGTTTACTGGTATTAATGCTATTCAAGTCAGCTGGATCAGAATCTTCATCAAATTGGTCTTTTCAAGAATATAAATTTAGAACAAAAACATTAGTTAAAGACAAGGTCATAATTGGTTTGATATTACTTGGAGCAATGCGAGCAAGTATTCATACCTCATTTCAATTATTTTTAGCTGTATATCTAAAGGAAGAATTAAATTACTCTGCTCTAGTAATTGGATGGCACATAGCATTGATTACTGCAGCAGGTATTATTTCAACTCCTATAATGGGTATACTTTCAGATAAATTTGGTAGGAAACCTGTGATTCAAATATCTATGACATTAATGGCTATTTACCTATTTTTATTTTTAATTTTTGATGAAGGCTTAGGCCTAATAATTCTCATAACTCTTTTAGGAATGTTCTTCTTCTCGGTAATGCCAATAGTTACAGCTGCAACTATGGATAGAGTTCCTAAAGGAAGCGAAGGAAGCGGGACTGCTTTAAATTTTATTGGAATGTCGCTTATTGGATTCATGGCACCAATTTTTGCGGGATTTATATATTCTAGATATGATTTTTCTGGAATTTCTATTATGAGTGGAATAATTGCTATTTCAGGAATTATATTATGCTCTCTTCTTCCTATGAAAAAATTAAAAAATTCTTGATAGGAATTTTTCAGAATTAATTTGGGAATTCGTGATCGTTTGAATGTATTTTCTTAATATTATTTTTAATTTGTCTAATGAATTTGATCCAAAATTAATTTTATTAACCTCTGGCCATCCATTATTAGATAAATAACGCAAAGCTTTTATGGAATTTTTATCAATAGGTATATAGCTATCTGTTGAAGTTGCATATTTTTTATCAACCAAACCTCCGTTTACACTTGAAAATAAATGGTCACCTTCATCTAATTCTTCTCCACTAATTAAGCAGTTGTAAAGTTCAGGTAAAAATCCAGAGACAGTAAGTAAATTTATCTCAAACCATCTAATAAGCAATTGATTCTGTAAGTTTTCTTGAAGAATATCTAGAGTATATGAGAGATGATAATATATATCATTATTTGGATCATTTTCTACTGAAAATTTTTCACATAATTCAAGTATGTAAAAACTGATAGATATAAGTGATAGATCTTTTTTCAGAATACTATAATTGTTAATAATTTCTGCTTGTGATATATTACTTAAGTTTTCTCCTAAAGAAATATATATATTTACCTTAGACAAAACATCGATATGTCCTCCCATACGAGATTTTGGCTTTCTAACACCTTTTGCAACAGCTCTTATAATTCCATTATCTGGAGTCAAAAGAGTAAAGATTCTGTCTGCTTCTCCAAAATCAAATACTTTCAAAACTATTGATTCAGTTTGTAAGTATTTTTTCTTTTTTCTATAAGCTTTCATTTATATTTACCCTAGACCCCATAGCGTGCAATATGGTTGTTTCGTCTGCATATTCAATATCTGAGCCAGATGGAAGACCTCTTGCAAGCCTAGTAATTTTGAGATTTTTTTCAAATTTATTAAAAGCTTGATTTATATACATAGCGGTAGCTTCACCTTCAAGATTCAAATTAGTAGCAATCACAATTTCTTTTATCTTAGAATCACTTTCTACTCTAGAGATTAATTCCTTAATCCTGATTTCGTCTGGACCAATTCCATTGGCAGGAGAAATCGATCCATGCAAAACATGAAATTTTCCCTTAAAAGCACGAGATTTTTCAAGCACATAAACATCCATAACTTCCTCAACAACACAAATTATAGAATCATCTCGATCTATATCAGTACAAATACTACAAATTGAAACTTCAGATATATTCTGACATTTTTTACAATATATAATTTCTGACTTTATATTCCTTAGAGAATTTGCAATATCATTCACTTGTTCAGGGGGCATTTTCAAAGTGGAAAATGCAAGTTTTTGTGCTGTTTTAGGACCGATGCCGGGAAGTAATCTAAAGGATTCAACTAATTGGCTTAAAGCTCGTGGCATAAATGGAAATTTGTTAAGTGGGGACATATTATAATCCTGGGATGTTTAAACCTCCTGTCATTTCTGACATAATTTGTTTAGAAGATTTTTCTGCATTGTTTAGTGCATCATTCACAGTCTTAATCAAATTTTTTTCTAAATCTTTTGACGAAATATTTGTTAGGAAATCATCATTGATTTTTATAGATTGAATATTAGAAGTACCTTTTACTGTAACTTTAATCATTCCGTCCTTAGATTCAGAAACAGTTTCTAATTTATCAATTTTCTTTTTTAAGCTATTCATTTGTTTCATTAAACTTCCAGCTTGTTTCATTTTGTCAAACATTATCTAACCTTCCTTTTCTTCCTCTATTTTTGCACCCATTGCTAAAGCCGACTTAACAATACTACTGTCTAGAATATTTTTTTCATCTATATTATTTTTTTTCTCATCTTCTGGTTCTTCTAAAACTAATTTTATTTTTTCTCCATAGACCTTAATGACAGCATTTCTAACAGCTTCTCTTGCTAAATCAATCTTCCATTCAGCTTTAAACAAATCATGAAGATGCTTGCTCTTAAATTTTAAGGTTAATTTATCATCAATCTTTTTAGGGATTTCAACATTCCTCAGCAGACCTCCTAGGACCATTTTTCCAAACTTTACCCTCCTCAGGTCAAACAGTACTTTTTCCCAATCATCTTTTTCAATAGAATTATGATTTTCAATGCTTACTTTATTAGTTTCTTCAATACCTAATTTTGATATCTGTGAATTAGATCCATTATCTTCAAAAGTTTTATTTTCAAGTTTATTTATAGGTTCGGCTTTTTGAGTAGAATTTTCAGGTTTATTTATAGGTTCGGCTTTTTGAGTAGAATTTTCAAAAGAATATGATAGATGAATTAAGGCTGATTCTAGTAAAATATCAAATGTCTCTGTCCTTAAGGATATTAAGCTCAAAAAATTTTCAAGCATTAATAATAATTTTTTAGAATCGATACCTTCAAAAGTTTTTTTTACATTTAATAGATGATCATTTGAATAACCTTCCAAAGATAATATTCCATTTGATGTAAACAATCCTAATCTTAATGAATCTATAATCGAAGAAGATAGTATTCTAAAATCTACACCTTTTATTCTTAATTCTTGTAGAAGAACAATCAGTTTCTTCTGATCATAAGAGATAATATTACTTAAAATTTCTAGAGATATATTAGAATCTATTATTCCAAATAAATTTCTAGCATTTTCAATTGTTATATCTTGGAATGCAACTGATAATTGCTCAAGTAAATTGCATGCATCTCTTAACGATCCAGATGAATTTTGGGCAATAAACCATAACAATTCATCTTCACATTCAATCTTTTCTGATTCTGAAATATGCTTTAGTCTATCTACAATATGAGAATCAGAAACATTTCTAAAATCATAGCGCTGACACCTAGAAACAATTGTTTCAGGTAGTTTTTGTATCTCCGTTGTAGCTAATATCATAATTACCTGTGGAGGAGGTTCTTCTAAAGTTTTCAATAAAGCATTAAATGCTTCATTTGTTAGCATATGCACTTCATCGATTATATATACCTTATACTTACCCGTTGAAGGCATAAATTGAACATTCTCAAGTAAAGACCTAATATCATCTATTCTTCTGTTAGAAGCTGCGTCAATCTCTATTAGATCTAAAAATTTTCCAGAATCAATTTCTTGAGAAATTTGCGTTTCTAATAATGGCTCTCCTGAGGGGTCAATATCTGTATTTAAAGCCTTAGCTAAAATTCTTGCTGTTGAAGTTTTTCCTGTTCCCCTTGGACCAGTAAATAGATAAGCATGAGCATATTTGTCTCTAATTAAGGAATTTTTTAAGGTTAGAGTTATATGGTCTTGACCAACAACATCTGAAAAAATTTTTGGTCTCCATTTTTGATATAAAACTTCTCTTTTTAATGTCATTTCTAAAATTCTTCAGTTATGCCTTCTAATATTTTATCTGTTTTAGAAAACATAATTTTTTCTTCATTTAATACTTCATGGTTATATCCTAAAAGATGAAGCGTTCCATGAATAGCCATTGTAGATAATTCTTTTAAGGAACTTACATCATTTTCTTTTGCTTGTTGCAATATTTTAGGAATTGATAAAAAAAGCTCGCCTAATTCATTAAGGTTTTCTTCTCCAGGGAATAACCCATTCTTTGTTAGTAATTTACCGTTTTTCCAGCCTTCATAATAATTAAAAGAAAGAACATCCGTTTCATAGTTATTGCCGAGATGTTTATCATTAAGTTTTTTCATTTCGTTGTTATCTATAAAATAAACATCTATCATTAGCCTTTTTTCTATATTCTCGAATTTTAATGTAGAAAAAATTGACTTTAAAACTATATTAGAAAAATCTTTCCAATCATAATTTTCATCCCAAGAAATATTTATGTTGTTTTTTGTTACTCTAAGCATTATTTGATTTTTGTTAGTATATTTTCTCTCAAAATTCTGATTCTAGAGTAAAAAACTGAATATTCAGAGTTGAGATCTACTATGTCAGAAGTTGTAGCAACACAATAATTTATTTTTTCTTTGAATTCAATTTGACTTGGATTACTTATCTCTAAGTTAGTCTTAATTTCAAATAAAACAGGAATAATTTTCTCAGAAAATATCTTATTGATTAATTTATTGTTACTCAGCACCGAACTAACTTGTATATCTTCAACAAGCTTGTCTATATCATCGACTAATTGTTTATTATTCATAAAGTGACTTTCTAATCTTGTCATATTAATTGATTAGAGTTGAACAACAATAATATTATATTGTAAATGGCAAATGAATATAATTCTTTTGTCGAAAACGTTCGAACTTATTTGTAGAATTAATATATAAAATCTAAAAATAATTGAAATCTGACAAAATAACAATTAAGGGTGCAAGAGAGCATAATCTTAAGAATATTGATGTAGAGATTCCTAGAGAAAAATTTGTTGTAATAACAGGTGTCTCAGGATCAGGTAAAAGTAGTTTAGCTTTTGACACGCTTTATGCTGAGGGTCAAAGGAGATATGTTGAATCTCTATCTGCCTATGCTAGACAATTTCTAGGAAGAATGGAAAAACCAGATGTTGATCAAATTGATGGTTTATCTCCTTCTATTTCTATTGATCAAAAAGGCGTATCAAAAAATCCTAGATCAACTGTAGGTACAGTCACGGAAATTTATGATTACTTTAGACTTCTTTTTGCTAGGATTGGTATACCTCATTGTTACAACTGTGGAAATCTAGTTCAAAAACAAGATGTTCAAAAGATTGTTGAAAATATATTAGATTTCAAAAATCAGACAAGATTTATTATTCTTTCTCCAGTAATAAAGCATATGAAAGGACAACATATCAGTGTTCTTGAAAAAATTAAGTCTGAAGGGTTTTCAAGAGTTAGAATAGATGGGGAAATTTTTGATCTTGAGGAGCAAATAAATTTAGAAAAAAATAAATGGCATAATATAGAAATAGTTGTTGATAGGCTCATTATTAATGAAAATATTGATAAAAATAGATTGTCTTCATCGATAGAAACTGGATTAAAATTTGGCAATGGTGTTATATATGTAGAAAAAATTAATGAGGGTGAAATAATCTACTCTGAAGATCTTGCGTGTGTTGACTGTAATATTTCTCTTTCAGAGCTTGAGCCTAGAAGTTTTTCTTTTAATACTCCTTTTGGTGCTTGCCAAAAATGTACAGGCTTAGGATTTTCCCTTGAAGTAGATCCTCATCTGCTAATAAGAGATCCTAACCTTTCTTTAGCAGAAAATGGAATGTCTGTGATAGATGATGCGAGAATTGTCCTAAGATGGGATAAAAATAGCTTTTACTCTATTTTGGAAGAACTAAGCATAGACTTAAATCAACCGATAAAAGAAATCGATAGTTCTGTACTAAATCTTCTTTTTTATGGTGTTATAGATAAAAACTTTGAAAAAAATTATGATGAAAAAAATATTGAATATATAACAAGGTATTATAAAGGTTTGATCCCTTCAATAGAAAAAAGATACTTGAATACAGACTCTGAAAAAATAAAAGAGGAAATATTAAAATTTATGTCAGAAAGCCCTTGTTCAGATTGCAAAGGTTACAGATTAAAGCCTGAGTCTCTTTCAGTTTTTGTTTTAGGAAAAAATATCATGGAAGCAACTTCATTATCAATTGATAAATGTTATGAATGGATAAACAAAAATTCAAAGGAAATAAAAAAGCTTTCTATCACTGAGAAAAAGATATCAGAAGAAATATTTAAAGAAATTAACTCAAGACTTTTATTTCTAATGGAAGTAGGTTTAGGTTACATAACTCTTGATAGAATGTCATCAACTCTTTCTGGTGGAGAAGGACAAAGAATAAGACTTGCTACTCAAATTGGAGCAGGGCTAACAGGAGTTCTATATGTTTGTGATGAACCTTCTATAGGCTTGCATCCCACTGATAATGAAAAATTAATCAAAACACTTATCAACCTAAAAGATATAGGTAACTCTGTAATTGTTGTTGAGCATGACGAATATGTTATGAAATCTGCTGATCAAATTATAGATATGGGGCCTAGGGCTGGGGCCTATGGAGGTGAAATCATTGCTCAAGGGACACCTAATCAGATCATGAATAATCCTAAATCTCTTACTGGCTTATATCTTTCTGGTAAAAAGCAAATTGGAGTTCCAAAAAAGAGAAAAGAAGGAAGTAAAAATTATTTAGAGATAAAAGGAGCCTCTGAAAATAACCTAAAAAATATTGATGTAAGAATACCATTAAATAAATTTGTTTGTGTTTCAGGAATTTCTGGTTCAGGTAAAAGTACTCTTATCAATGATGTTTTATCAAATGCTCTTCTAAAAAAGATGTCTAGAAAATCAGTTAGAGAAGGAAAATATGATGAAATCAATGGCTTAGAAAATATAGATAAGCTTATAGTAATTGATCAATCACCAATAGGGAGAACACCTAGATCTAACCCTGCTACATATACTGGCCTATTTACTCCAATCAGAGAGCTTTTCTCAAAAATGCCAGAAGCAATGAGTAGAGGCTATAAAGCTGGAAGATTTTCTTTCAATGTCAAAGGAGGAAGATGTGAAGATTGCTCAGGAGCTGGATATAAAGAAATAGAAATGCAGTTTTTACCTGATGTAACTATCCCTTGTGAAATTTGTAGTGGAAAAAGGTATAACAATGATGCTTTAGAAATTAAGTTTAAGGGAGAATCAATTGCTGACATTTTAGATAAGACAGTAGAAGAGGCTTTATATATTTTTGAAAATATACCAGGAGTTAACAAAAAACTAGAAACATTAAATAAAGTTGGATTAGGATACATTAAATTGGGGCAACCAGCTACAACTTTGTCAGGTGGTGAAGCTCAAAGAATTAAATTGGCAACAGAGCTATCTAAAAGATCTACAGGAAAAACATTATATATTTTAGATGAGCCAACTACAGGATTATCATTTGATGATTGCTCTAAATTATTAGAAGTTTTACATGCTCTTGTAGAAAATGGGAACTCAGTTTTATTAATAGAGCACCATCTTGATATGATAAAGAATTCAGACTGGATTATAGAGCTTGGACCTGAAGCTGGAGATAAAGGAGGTTTTATCGTTTGCGAAGGAACACCAGAGTTTGTTGCTTCTACAAATACTCCAACTGGTAAATTCTTAGCGGAGCTTCCTAACTTAAAACAAAATAAAAATGCCCAAGGGACAATCTTTGATGCTAAAAAATCTAAAAGTAAAACAAATTTGAAAATACTCAATGATTTTATGCCTGAAAGACCTAAAAACTTAAGAATTAAAAAAAGAGCATACAAACTAAGTAGATGGAGAAGACGAAAGCTCTCAAAAGTTAGCTGAAAATTTCAATCATAGAATTAAATACTTCTGTTGCTTTATAATTATCTAAAACCTTCCATACATGTAAAATATATTCTTGTATTAGTTTTAAAAATGTTGTCACCAAAAAAATTATAATTATTTTTTTTTTACTTATTTCAATTTTTAGTAATAAAAGTAATGCAATTCCCAAAAACCAAAATTCAAATATATTTGGAAAAATAAATAAAATTAATCGGTTTTGAAAAAACTCAAAAAGAAAGAAGCCTAGAATTCTAAAAATAAACAAAGTAATACTTATATTTCTAAGCAACCTTTCCCACCTAAGTGTAATAATTAGAAAATAAATAATATAGAAAAGATCAAGAAGCTTATCAAGCATTTGATAATTTCTTACCCCTCCAAGATTAATTAAGTTCATCATAAAAAGATCAGAAAAATCAATAAGAATTACTAAAATAGCCCCCAAAAAATTATACTTAAATACCACTAAAGAGGCAAAAATTCTTACTATTGAAATAATCAATTCTTCTGTTGTCATTGTAAGATTATAGATGTTTTTTTGATGATAAGATAATTTCATGAAAAAGAAATTAAACTATATATTATCTATAGACCAAGGAAGTACATCAACTAGAACAGTAGTTTATGACGAAAATCTAACTCTTGTTTGTACCAGTCAAAGGGAAATTAAAGAATTTTATCCTAATAATGGTTGGGTCGAGCAGGACCCAAAGGAGGTATTAAGATCTGTAGGAGAAACCTTATTAGAAGCTGTAAATAAAAATAATATTCATAAGGAATGTATACTATCGATTGGGCTAACAAATCAAAGAGAAACCATTGTATTTTGGAACAAAAAAACTCTTGAACCATTAAGTCCTGCGATTAGCTGGCAATGCCTAAGAGGAATAGATTTTTGCAATAGCATCATTGGAACTAAATTAGAAGCTATGATAAATAAATCTACAGGATTAAAAGTAGACCCCTATTTTTCATTTTCTAAAATAGTTTGGGCGCTAAAAAACATAAAATCTCTATTTGAAAAAAAAGATATTTGTGTTGGCACAATAGATTCTTGGATTTTAGCAAATATTGTAGATGGCAATCCTCATATAACAGAAATAACAAATGCTTCAAGAACTGGTTTGTTTAATACCAAAACAGAGACATGGGACATCAAAATATTAGAAGAGTTGGATATACCAATGTCTATCTTGCCAAAAGTAGTTAAATCAAATCATAATTTTGGAGTTTTAAATGAGAATATATTAGGAAAAAAAATCCCTATAAATAGTATTCTTGGTGACCAGCAATCATCATTATATGGTCACAAAAATAATGAAGAGACTGAGATAAAATGTACATTTGGTACTGGAGGTTTTTTGCTTATTGATACGGCTGAGAAAAGATATAATTTCAACCAAAATTTTCTATCAACAATTTCTAATAAAATAGGTAAAAAAAGTAATCACGCGCTTGAAGGGACAATATTATCAGCAGGATCCTTAATTGAATGGCTAAAAAGTATTGATATTTTTCAAGAAAATAAACAAATTGAAGAATATCTAAATAACAGTAATTTTAACGAAATTCTTATAGTTCCTGCATTGAATGGCTTAGGAGCACCATTTTGGGATGGTGAAATTAGAGCTAGTATAGAAAATATTAATTCATCATATAATAAAAACGATATATTAAGAGCGGGTTTCGAGTCTGTAGCTTTCTCAACAAAATCTATTGTAGATTCTATAGAAAAAACAATAAATTATAAAATTAAGAGCATTAAAATAGACGGAGGTTTATCAAGAAGTATTTTCTTTAATCAACTTTTATCGAATTTATTAAATATTGTAGTTAGGGTTGCTAATAATAATGAAATGACTTCACTTGGTGTTGCAAAACTCTCACTAGAAAATATATCAAAGAAGAAATTATCTTATAATTCATATAAAGATTTTTTCCCAGAGAAAGAAAATTACAATAGAATAAATAAAAAATATAATGATTGGAAAAACTTAATATTAAATAAAATATCAATGAGGTAATAAATGTATATCGGAACTCAAGTTGCACCAAGAAATAATTCAGACTTAGAAGTATGGTCTCAATTAGGAGTTAAAAATATATGTGCAGACCCTTTTATTGAAGATGAAAAAGGTAATTTTAAATCCATAAATCCACATGATTGGACCTTAGATATTTTAGAGAAGCATATTGAAGTTATAGAAAAAAATGGACTAAAATTAGACATGGTTCAAATACCATTGTCTTCCCGTCCATTAGAAGAATCACAAAGCCCTAATATAATGCTTGGAAAATCTCCAGAAAGAGATATAGAAATAGAATCTATACAAAAAATTATAGAACTATGTTCAAAAGTGGGAATACCTGCAGTTAAGTACAATATGAATATAATTGGGATACCTAGATCCGAAAATGAAAAAGGAAGAGGTGGCTCCATAAACTCTACTTTTAGATGGGAAAAAATTAATCAGGATGAAAAGCCTGGAATAGTTGGAATTTTAGACGAGGAAACTAATTGGGAGAGAATAGATTACTTTTTAGAAAGAATAGTTCCTGTGGCAGAAGAATTAAGAGTCAGACTAGCCTGCCATCCACATGATCCTTATACACCAAATGGCTACAAGGGAGTAACTCGAGTCCTAGGAACAGTTGAGGGCTTAAAAAAATTTATAAATATGCATGAAAGTGATTATCACGGACTAAACTTTTGCCAAGGTACAATTTGTGAAATGCTTGAAGATCCAGGAAAAGAAATATTTGATGTAATTCGATATTTCGGCAAACGAAAAAAAATATTTAATGTTCACTTTAGAAATATTTTAGGTAAAAAACTTGATTTTATGGAAGTATTTCCAGATGAGGGTTCAGTGGATATGATCAAGGCACTAAAGGCTTATAAAGAAGTTGGTTACAAATATATGTTAATGCCTGATCATGTTCCTGAAATTTCTGGATCAAATAAATCAGGAGTGGCCTTTGCATTTTGTTATGGATACATAACTGCAGGATTACAATCAATTAATGAAAATAGAGAAATTCCCTGGACTCGCAAGGGCTAAGATATCATGGGACTTGTTGAATAAGTTCTATTCTTATTCCACCGGGAGCCGCTATAAAGCCTATTTTTCTTCCATCAGGTTGCTCCATTGGGCCCTCTTTATGAATAGCCCCTAATGATACTAGTCTTTCAATGTCAGCATCAATATCTTCAGTATCAAACCCAAAATGTTCAAGTCCATAATGAGCATCATCATCAGCAGGCCCCAAGACTTCATTATCTCTTTCACTAGAAATATTAATTGCTAGACCTCCTTCAGTTTGAGTTACTATGAATAGATCTCCCACTGGCCTTACCACTTCTGAAATTATTTTTACATTAAATGCTTTTACAAACCATTCAGCTGTAATTTTAGGATCTTTAGATTTTATGTGGATGTGATTGACCTTATAAGGCATAAGCTTCCTCCTAATTTATATTAGACAAGTTTTCTTGTTTTACTGATTCTATAACATCTACTACGAAGGGACCTGATTTATGAAGTGAAATTTCTATCAAATTTTTTTTATATATTTCTAGTTCTCTTTCACCATCTAAGGCAATTGTTCCAATTAAATTCTTAATAATATATTTTTTACCATAAGAAAAAAGTTCATAGTTCTTAACTGTAATATTAGATATCAAGCCTGGAGCAATTGGGGCATAAATTTCTTTCCCTCTTTTTCCAAATTGGATTTTGAGACCATGATTCTTTGGTATCTTTGAAATTTTTTGACCAATAGAAGATAATCCGATTGAGGTTAGGTTAGATTGGGTGAGGAATAATTCAGAAATTACTTCTGGATCCCATATAGCTTTTGATCCAACAAAGTTTTGCTTACTAATAGCCAAATCTACTAAAGCAATTTCTTCTATTTCTTTATCTATAACTACTTTTAATAAAGGTTTTTGTTGTACCAATTTTTTATTATTTTTATTCAAAATATAATATGCTGATGCAAGTCCAGCAATAGTTGGATCAATATCAATAGGAAATGCATTATTTGTACCAGTTGATAATGGAATAATAGGGATTTTACCAATTTTTTTTGCTACTAATCTATTAGTACCATCACCACCTAGAACTAAAACACAATCGCAACCTAATTTACTAATTAGCTCTGCAGAAAAAAGTGTTTGATCAGGGCCATCATAATATTTTGTATCTAAAATAAATGAATTTATATCATTCTTAAATTCTTCAATAGATGGTCTATATAGACCTGACTTATCAGGCATGAAATAGAAATTCTTAATTCCCTTGAATATAAGACCTCTTATAAATCTAGTAATAATATTTGCTTTTTCCTGATTAGAAATAACTCTTCCAGATGCCACAAGTCTTCTTATATCTTTTCCAGCAGACGGATTAGCAATTATACCTACTTTATACAAATTAAATGCTTTCTATATTTTTAACCAAGCTATCTAAAAAATTAGAAGCAGGAACGCCATCTAATGCCCTGTGATCAAAGGTTAAGGATAAATGAATAATTTTTTTTACAACTAACTCTTTATTTTCATCTAAGTCTATTTTATTAGAAATTTTACCTACTCCTAAAATAGCAACTTCAGGTGGATTAATTATTGGATTAAAGTACTCAACATTATAGGAAGATAAGTTAGAAATAGTAAAAGTTGAACCAGTAATTTCATCTGGTAAAAGTTGATTACTTTTGATCTTTTTAGAAAAAGTTCTGATTTCTTTACTTATTTCAAGAAAATCTTTTTTTTGTGAATCTACTATAACTGGGACTACAAGACCATCTTTTACTGCCATAGCCACACCCAAATTTATATTTTCTATCAAGTCCAAAGATTGATTGTTATAGTGAGCGTTTAGTTTTGGGTTTGTTATTAATGTGTCTGAAACTATTTTTAATAATATGTCATTCAACTGGGGTCTTATTTTTTCTCTTCTCCAGTTTGATATCAAGGTTTTTTGTAATTCAAACAAACTATCTACACAGGCAACTGTATTTAAGGTTACTTGAGGATTTTGAGCACTTTCAAACATTCTTTTTGCAATAATTTGCCTAATTCCAGTGCTAGGAATAGACTCTTTGATGGAATAAATTTTTTTGTCTGAAATATTTAAATTTTCTGAAAATAAACGCACATCTTCTTCAGTTATTCTTCCAGATGGACCAGTACCCAGTAGATCTGAGATATCTATTTCTAGCTTTTTAGCCAAGCTCCTTGCTCTGGGTGAAGCTATTACTTTTTTGTTTAAATTAATATTTTCTTTTTGTTTTATTTCATTATTTTCCTCTTTATTATCTATTAATTTATCTGGTATATCACTTTCAGACTCACCTTCTAATAAAATCATTCCCAAAACAGTTCCAACAGGAACTAAATCTCCTTCTTTTATATCTATTCTGCCCAGTTTACCAGCCTCAGTAGCTTCTACTGCTGCATTTACTTTTGTTGATTCTATTTCTACAAGATCGTCACCTTTTGAGACATCTTCTCCTATTGATTTTAACCACTTCACTACAGTTCCATCATTCATATTCATCCCCCACTGAGGAAGTTTTATTTCTTTAGGCATTTATAACTCCTTGATTATCAAGTTTTTCAAAAAGTTGATTGAAATCTCTTACTGTAACATCTGGTTTTAACATTTTATGGCATTCTTCATAAGGCAAATTATATCTGTCAATATAAGCTCCAATCATTCCACAGCTTTTTGCTCCCATAACATCAAATGAATTAGCAGATACCATTAATATCTCTGATAAATTATATCCTGAAATTAAAGAAGCTTTTCTATACACTCCTGAAAAAGGCTTAAAGGCTCCGACATCTTCAACAGATATAATATTATCAAAATCAAACTGAATTCTATTTTTTGCCAAATGGTCTAAGAATGACTTATTACCATTAGATAAAGCAATTAAGGAAAAATTTTTTTTCAATAACTTTAGATTTTCAGAAATATCATCAAATGGAATTAAATTCTGCCAATTATCATCCCATAATTCTAACTCACTTAATGACGGCTCCATATTAAATTTTCTAGAAGTATACTTAAATGCATTTTTGACAGTTATAAGATAACCGCTGTGACCAAGATCAAGAATATTATCTTGATATTGTTCTATTCTTTGTCTGTGACGTAAGAAGGCCCAAAATTCTTGAGGAGTTACTGAAGATTTATTATTATCTAAAATATTTTTTATAGACGGATAAGTACTTTTTTCTAAATCTAAAATAGTGCCAAACAAATCAAATGTTAGAGCTTTTATCATTTATTCTATTTCCATTGTTTCTTTAACGGCTTTTGAAATTTTTTCAATATTAGGATAAACTAATGCCTCTAGAGTCTGGGCATAAGGTATGTGAACTTGTTCAGAAGCAACTTTTATAATTGGAGACTGTAAAAACCAAAAGCCCTCTTCAGCAATAATTGAAGAAATTTCAGAAGCAGCTGAGCATACTTTATGTGCAGGATCAGCAATTACCAGCCGACCTGTTTTTTCAACTGAAGATAAAATTAATTGTTTATCCAAAGGAACTAAGGTTCTTGGATTTATTACTTCACAGGATATTCCTTCTTTTTCTAGTTTATTAGCTGCTTCTAATGCAAGCTTTACCGAACCAGCTATTCCTACTATTGTACAATCATTACCTTTTTTTAATATCTCAGCTTTACCAAATGGTATTTCTTCTTCTGTTACATCTCCTCTAGTTCCCATTAAGTTTGTATCTTCAAAAATTATTACAGGATCATCGTCTCTGATAGCAGTCTTTAGTAGCCCTTTAGCATCAGCAGATGTCGCTGGAACAACGATCTTTACTCCTGGCATATTCATAAACATTGGATAGTTTCTATCAGAATGATGAGCAGCCGAACCTGCACCATAAGCCATTGATGCTCTATAAACAACCGGTAATGTTGCTTGGCCTCCAAACATATATCTCATTTTTGCAGCTTGTGATATTAATTGATCCATTGCCACCCACATAAAGCTAGTTACTGTTTCTACGATAGGCCTCATGCCAACCAATGAAGCACCTATTGCTGCTCCAAAAAAACCATTTTCAGACAAAGGCGTATCTAAAACCCTTTCCTCTCCAAATTCTTTATATAAATTTTTGGTAGCTCCATAAATAGATAATCTTATATCTTCTCCCATAATAAATACATTAGGGTCTCTTCTCATTTCTTCAGCTATAGCTTCATTTATAGCATCAGCAAATAATTTTTCTGCCATTAAATTACTCCGTTTAATTAAGGTTTTGGTATAGGATTTGCCCACATTCCTTCGAATAAATCATCTGGTCCAGGAAATTCACTTTTTCTTGCAAAGTTAACTGCCTCTTCTATCTCTAACCTAGAATTATTTTCAATCTTTTTACAATCTTCCTTAGTAAGAATTCCTCTGTCTATTAATTTTTTTGTAAGAATATCTATAGGGTCTCTTTCTCTCCATTTATCTATTTCTGACTTGTCTCTATACTCTCCTCTTCTGATCTTTCCCAAGCCAAGAGAATGTTCTTCGAAACGATATGTCAAACCTTCTATGAGAGTAGGCCCTTCTCCGTTTCTTGCTCTCTTAACAGCTTCTGATGTTGCCTCATACATGGCTTCAACATTTTGCCCATCGACTAAAATTCCTGGCATATTATAAGCAACTGCCCTATCCGAAACATTGTCCACAGCTACTGAATTTTCATATGAATTGGTTATGGCATATTGATTATTTTCACAAACAAATATGACTGGAAGCTTCCAGATAGAAGCGAGATTCATTGATTCGTGACAAGCCCCCTGATTAGAAGCGCCGTCTCCAAAAAAAACAACCGAAACAAAATCTTTTTTCCCCATTTTAGAAGCTAAGCCAGCTCCAGTAGCAACAGGAACAGAAGAACCAACTATTCCTGACTCTCCTAGTATACCTACAGAAAAGTCTGCCAGATGCATTGAGCCACCTTTTCCTTTACAGTAGCCATCTACTCTTCCATAAATTTCAGCCATAGCTTTTTTTATGCTCCCGCCCTTAGCAAGTGGATGACCATGAGATCTATGATTGCCAGCAATATAATCAGTATCTTTCAATGCCAAACATACGCCTACAGCAACTGCTTCTTCACCAATATAAGGATGTGCTGGGCCAACAAACTCTCCTGCTTCATGAACTTCAATTACTTTTTCTTCAAAAGATCTAATTGTCCACATTCTTTCAAGCATTAGCTTTTGAATTTCCTTGGTTATTTCCATTTTATGAATATTCCTAATAATTTTTAATCTCTTGGGAAATATCTTCATCTTGGGAAATAATTAAGTCAAGTTTATAAACTGTTTTTTTATAAAAATAATTTTTAGTTCAAAATTTCATCTAAATTTGAAATTTAAGTCATCTCACTATATATTTTCTTTTCTATAATATAGTATTTAGGCATAGTATCTTGGATTACTATCTAAAACAAACGCGCGCGCGCGAGAAAAGATTTTAAGAATGGCTAAAAAAAATGTAAATAATAATCATAAGGGTTCTAAAGATTACAGCGCTGAAGATATAACCGTTATGGAGGGACTTGAGGCAGTAAGAAAAAGGCCCGGGATGTATATTGGAACTACAGGTTTAGAGGGGGTTCAACATCTTATTCATGAAATTGTTGATAATGGAGTAGATGAAGCAATGGCTGGATTTGCGTCAAAAATCATTGTTATTTTAAATAAAGATAAATCAGTTACTGTGATAGATGATGGAAGAGGAATTCCTGTAGATAAACATAAAAAAACAGGAATCTCGGCTGTTGAAACAGTTATGACTACGCTTCATGCAGGAGGAAAATTTGGAGGTAAAGGATATCAAGTTTCAGGAGGACTACACGGAGTCGGTGCATCTGTAGTAAATGCTCTTTCTTTATGGCTAAAGGTTGAAGTGAGGAGAGATGAAAAAGTTTGGAGCCAGTCTTACACTAAAGGGAAGCCTGATGGACCTCTCGAGAATAGGGCTCAAACAGATGAAGATTTGAAAGGTACAGGAACATCCGTAACATGGTTGCCAGATCAAGAAATTTTTCCTGATATAGATTACTCATATGAAGCAATTACTACTAGATTCAGAGAAATGGCATACTTAAATCAAGGTCTAAATATTCAATTTATTTCAAATTATCACGAAGATTTATGGCCCCATAATCAGGTTGCTTTTAAGTTTGAAGGAGGGGTACAAAGTTTTGTAAGAAATTTAAATAAAAAAAGAAATTCAATTCATGAAAATATAATGTACGCCAATGAAGTAATTGAAGATGTAGTAGTTGAAACAGCTATTCAATATAATGAATCTTTTATAGATAACACCCTTTCTTTTGCAAATTGTATAAGAACTGCGGATGGTGGAACTCACGTAACAGGTTTTAGATCAGCCTTAACCAGAGTCATCAATGATTATGGTAAAAAACAAGGTTTTTTTAAAGAAGATATCCAATCATTATCCGGTGAAGATGTAAGAGAAGGCCTGATGTGTGTAGTTTCAGTAAAAGTAAAAGATCCTCAGTTCGAAGGTCAAACTAAAGGAAGGCTTGGTAATCCTGAAGTCAAAGGGGCTGTCGAACAAATAATAGGAAGAAGACTAAGTGAATTTGTAGAAGACAATCCAGAGGATGCAAAAAAAATCCTTAATAAGTCATTAACTTCTGCAAGAGCAAGAGAAGCTGCAAAGAAAGCTAGAGATCTAATAATTAGAAAAAACGCTCTTGATGGGGGCTCTCTTCCCGGAAAACTTGCTGATTGTTCTGAAAAAGATCCCAGTAAGTCTGAATTATATATCGTTGAAGGAGATTCTGCTGGAGGGTCAGCAAAGCAAGGAAGAGATAGAAATTTCCAAGCTATCCTCCCTCTAAGAGGAAAAATATTAAATGTCGAAAAAGCAAGGCCTGAAAAAATGCTACTTCACGAAGAAATTGTAGCTTTAATTACAGCTATAGGAACAGGATTAGGAGAGGATTTTAATCATGAAAAACTAAGATATCATAGGATTATTATCATGACAGATGCCGATGTTGATGGAGCTCATATAAGGACTCTTTTGCTTACATTCTTTTATAGAAATATGCCTGAATTAATTGGAGCAGGTAATCTCTATATTGCTCAGCCTCCTTTATATAAGGTTTCAAGAGGTAGAAGTAGTAAGTGGATTTATTCAGATAATGATTTAAATAAGTGGATATCTGAGAAAATTTATAATAACTTTTCCATAGTACATTCTGAAAGTAATAAAGAAATTAAAGGCGCTTCTATAGGTAAATTTATTTCAGATATAAAATCTTTCAGTGAATCAAATGAAATAGCTAGGATACTAAACCTAAGTGATGAAGAATTTTTAAGTTTAGCATCAAAAAATTTAGATAACTATACAAATGAATCTAAAGATGAAGTAGAAAATATACAACCAGACTTGTTTGATTCAGAAATAATTGATGATGATAATGAAATAAAGAAAATTAATGAATCTATTACAGCAAATAATCATCCGTCAATTATAAAAGCTCAAAAAATATACCCAGAAATAAAAAACTTTTTGAAAGGCCATTTTTCTATAAAGAAAAATGACGAGATAATTGAAGAAAATCTAGAATGGAGTCAAGTTATATCTTCACTTGAAAATAATGCAGATAAATCTGGTTTCAATATTCAAAGATATAAGGGGTTAGGAGAAATGAACCCAGATCAACTGTGGGATACAACTATGGACCCAGAAAATAGGGTAATGCTAAGAGTTTCTGCAGATGATGCAATATCTGCAGACGATATCTTTAGAACATTAATGGGTGACGATGTTGAACCTAGAAGAGATTTTATAAAAACCAATGCTTTAGAGGTAAAAAACTTAGATATTTAGCTTTTTTACCTTTTTTACCTTTTTATCAAAAAAATGAGTTTTGTTTGTTTTCTTATTATTTTTTAGTGAAACCTGATCTATAGCTTCAAGCCCATCTTTTCCGAGGGCAAGTAAATGTCCAACTGAAACATAAAGAACATCTGCAGCTTCTCTACAAAGCAATTTTATTGATTTTAATTCATCAGTTTTATCAATTTCTTGATTTAGTTCATTTACTTCTTCGGCAAGTAATTCTTTTCTTTCTTTCATTACTTCATGAGAAGGCTTATTATAATTTATTAAATTCCACCTATCATGAAAATCATATACACTTTCTGCAAGAGATTGAATAGATTTTATAAAAATTTCTCTTTCTGTCTTCAAATTATTTCTCCTGATGAATTAACCTCTAAAATAGTAGAATAATTATAGCCTAAACTTAGAAGTTTTTCTGAACCACCAAGCTTCCTATCTAGAACGGTCAAAACCTGTAAGATTTCACAATTATTATCTTTTACTGCATTCATTGAATCTATCAAAGAGCCTCCAGTTGACATAGTGTCATCAATGATAACAACTGATGAATTATTTGGAAGGTTCCCTTCAATTTTTTTTTGAAGACCATGATCTTTTCTTTCTGATCTTATAAAAAAACCAGAAAGAGAATAACCTTTAATAAAAGCGTTATATACTGTAGATCCGATAATTGGGACAGCAGCCACAGCTGGACCTCCAAGATAGTTTACTTGTAGCTCCATAAGCTTTCCAAGAACCCAATCAGAAATAATGCTAGAACTTTCTGGATCTAAGGAAAGTAATCTTCCGTCGAAATAAAAATTAGACTTCATTCCACTTGCCAAAGTAAATTCACCATATTCAAGAGCTTTTAATTCAATTGCTCGTTTCAGTAATCTTTTTTTTATATTATTATCCATCATCTATATAAATTATTTTCCTTTATATATTCTTGTATTTCAATCGGTGTAAAAGATAAAACGGATTTATTTTCTTTTATTTTTTTTCTAATATCAGAAGAGTTCAAATTAGATAATTTTTTTACTATATTTACATTTTCTTTAGAGCTTTGGTATAAGTCATTTCTAGAGAAAACGATGAATTTATAGTTACTTAATAGATAAGAACCCTTCTTCCATAAATTTATTTCTTCGAATGCATCAGAACCTAATACTATACAAGAGATTTTAAAATCTGGATAATTTTTATTTATATAATTTAGAGTATCAATAGTATAACTTGGAGATAATTTATTGATTTCATAATCAACTAATTCAATGTCGTGGTCAGCAAATGCTAGTTTACACATCTCATACCTTTGAATTGGAGTGGCTATTGGGGGAACAATTTTCATATATTGGTTACCAGCTGGAGCGATAAATATTTTTTTGAACTTAAAATTATTTTTTATGTATTTTATTACCTCTATATGTCCATTGTGAACAGGGTCAAATGTTCCTCCAAAAAATATACTTTCTAGCATATTACTCTTCCCACTTGAATGAATATTCACCTATTTTTAAGGTATCACCTCTTTTTATACCAATATTTTCGAGTTCTTTCGAGATCTTCGATGATTTTAATTTATATTGAAATTGGATAAGTGTTTTCCAATTGTTAAGGTTAGATCCTTCTGCTAGTTGAACAAATTGCTTGTCTTTTATAATAAAAGAATCTCCATCAGAAACAACCCTTTTATCATTATTTTTATTAGGACTAATAATTGGCAAATCAAAGCTATCAAAATTATTTTCAAAACTGTTAATTGAGTTATATGCAAAAGCTAAAAATTCTTCGGTTTGTTTATCAAAACTTTTAGATAATAAAAAAATCTTATTTTTGAGGAACTTAAAATTATTGATTATTTCTGATGATAATTGAGAGATATTTAGTTTGGAATTTGAATCATACTTTGATAGTATCAACCCTATATTTTTATTAGACAATATAGGGTTAAAATTATTGATTATATCTAATAAAAATCTTATTTCATTCAAAATATCATTCTTTATATCAATAACCATGACTATAGTATTGGTTCTTAGTAAATGCTTTAGATAGTTATTTCCTGATGCTAAATTTTTTTCCTTTTGAGAAACAAGCCCAGGTATTTCTGCTATTTTAATATTTTGAAAACCTCTACTTATTGAAGCTAATACTGGTTGTTTTGTCGTAAAAGGATATTCAGCTACCTCTACCTTTGCATTTGATATATTTCGAATAATATTTGATTTTCCTGAATTTGGTCGACCTATAAGGCACACATTTGAAAAAAACCTCAAATCTAATTCAATTTGATATTTTGAACCTTTTTCTCCTGCTTCTGCAAGAAGTGGTTCTTTATTTTTAGAGGTTACAAAAGCAACATTTCCTCTTCCGCCTTTTCCCCCTTTAAATAGCTCTATTGGCTCAGATTCAGTAGTAATTACCGCTATAAGATTTTTTTCTTTTTTTACATCACGAATAAGGGTTCCATCAGGTACTTTTATAAATAGATCTTTACCGTTCAAACCGGTTTTTTTTTGATCAGAACCATTTCCTCCGTTTTCAGCATTGAAAAATTTAGAATATCTAAAGGAATTTAAGGAAGACATGTTTTTATCACATATAATCCAAATACTTCCACCTTTTCCGCCATTACCACCATCAGGTCCACCTCTAGAGTTTTTTGAATCTTGATTAAAACTTATGGAACCTTTTCCGCCATCACCAGATTTAATATTTATTATTACTTTATCTATATACATATATTTAAATTTAATAACATTAATTAAGTGTGTTCAAATTGTTTATGAACCTATTTATATTAAGTATAAAATTATTTGTTGAAAACTGTTAATAAATTTGTTGAAAGAGTTGCAAAAACTTTTAGAAATTAATTTTGAATTAAAGATTTCTCTATTTCTTGCTTAAGTTCAACATCTTTCAACATAATTTTCTTTATTTTGTTTACAGAATATATAATGGTCGAGTGATTACGATTACCTAAGACTTTTCCTGCCTGAGCCATAGAAAAATTTGACTTTTCAATCAATAAATATGCTGCCACTTGCCTTGCAAAGCTTGTTTTTTTATCAGTTTTTCTTCCAATTATTTCTTTCTCAGATATCCCAAACATATATTTCATAAGACCAAATATTTTCTCTTTAGAAATATTAATATCTTTAATATTTTCAAGCTTATAGTCATGAAGAATGCTTCTAACCATACTTTCGGTAATTTCTGTACTTAATAAATCAGAATGCGCTACAAGTGACTTAATTATTCCTTCAATTTCAGAGAAAGAATCATATTTTTTACTACCTATAAAATCAATTAATTCTTCAGAAATATTCACACCGTTCTTTTTGAAAGATTTGGTAATGTATTTTTTAGAGGTTTCTTTGTCAGGTGTTTGTATTTTTACTATAAGGCCTGATTTCAATATGGAGGTTAGTCTCTTTGATACATCTAGTTTGCTTGGATGGTTATATGAGGTGACAACTATTTGCTTCCCTGATATTGAGAGTTGATTTATTATGTGAATAAATAATTCAATGGTTTGTTTTTTCCCTACAAAGAAGTCTATATCATCAAGAATAAAAACATCTGCCTCTCTGTACTTATTCATTTTTTGTGGAGATTTGTTTTTAATTGATTTTACGAATTCATTAACAAAAGTTTCTCCTGAAACTGATAATACCTTGAGTCCTTTTGTCTTTAAGGTTTTAGCAATAGATTGTATCAAGTGAGTTTTACCAAGACCCCATTCACTATATAAGTATAAAGGATTGTAGATCTCTCCTGGTACTTCACATATTTTTTTAGCAGCAGCATAAGCTAAATAGTTGGAGCTTCCAGTTATGAAAGACTTAAAATCAAATTTAGGGTTTATCCAACTTCCCTCAATTGTACCTTGAGTTGTCTTAGGTCTGTTATTCTTCTCATCTCCATTTAAGGTGTATTGGATTTGATAATTTTTATTACTTGTTTGATAAATTGCATCCTTAATAGTTTTATTTAATCTCTGAGATAGCATTTCAATAGCAAATATACTTTGAGTAGAAACAACTAACAAGTCTCCAGAGACAGAAACCCCCTCTGTATTTTCTAACCAAGTTTTATACGTAGTTTCAGGGACTACCATCTCAAGGTATCCTAATGAGGCAGACCATATTTTATTCGCCAATATATTATCCAGAATAAACCCCTTAAGAACAAATTAAATACAAATAAATTTTTGTAAGTAGCGACCATCTGCGACGAAGTATTTTTTGAAAAAAAATTTATATAAAACCTAAATCAAGAAATGAAGATTAAAGTCCGCATAAAAGAAATAATATTCATTAATTATTTTAAATAAAAGCCTTTTAAATTCATATAATTGATGAGTTTTTAGCAAAAACAAAAGAATTTGAATAAAAATAGTAATTCTCAAATTGAGATATTAATTATTGAGACATTAGCGCCATTATAATAATAAGAGTTAAATATAATTATTAATGATTTATGAACATTGTTTTTTTTGGAACGCCTCCATCAATTAAGCCTATTTTAAATTCTGTTATTACAAATCACAGAATTATAGGAATCGTGTCCAAAAAAGTTCCTAAAAAAACAAAAAGAAGAAAATTCAAAGAATCTGAATTGAAAAGATTTTCAAATGAGAAAAATATTCCTTATTTTGATCCAACTAAAATTGATGAAAGTTTTTCAAGTGAATTAAGAAAACTTAATCCTGATATTTTTCTTGTATGTGCATTTGGCTCTATATTATCTGAAAAAATCATTAATATTCCTAAATTTGGATCTGTAAATATTCATCCATCTTTATTACCTAAATATAGAGGACCATCACCTATTCAAAGCTCTATACTAAATCTTGATAGGGAATCAGGATATTCAATAATAAAAATGGATAAAGGCATTGATACAGGCGATATATTATATAGAAGCCAACCTATAAAATTGAATAAAAATGAAAAATATGAAGATTTATTAAATATTCTACTTTACGAATCATCAAAAGGCATTAATTTGGCCATAGAAAATTTGGTAAATAACCAAAACATAAAAAAACAAGAAGATAAGCAAGCATCATATACCAAAATTATAAAAAAACATGAGGGTCATATAGATTGGCAGGATAGCGCTGAAAAGATAGAGGCTAAGTTTAGAGCTTTCTATAGTTGGCCTCAAGTATATTCTTTTCATAACAATAAAAGATTTAAGATTTTGGATATGAAAGTAACTGATTATTTATCTGAGTTTAGTGGAAAAATTAGTAAATTCAAGGGTAGTATTTTAGTAGATACTAAAACTACAAAAATAATTATTAATAAAATTCAATTTGATGGAAAGAATCCAATAGATGCGCTCCCTTATTTTGGAAATTTTGATTTATCAAAAATAAATCTATAAAAATTAATTTATTAGTTTGATATCCTGAAAGTATAAAGAATTAAATTATGACTTCAAAAAATATAAATAAACCGTCCATCAATGGAAGATTTGGTAAATTTGGTGGTAAGTTTGTGCCAGAAACACTAATGTCTTCACTCAAAGAAATTGAAGAAGCTTATGAAAAATATTCTAAAGATAATTCTTTTTGGGAGGAATTGACCGACTTACAAAATGACTTTATTGGTAGGCCAACTCCATTATATTACGCAAAAAACTTATCAGAAAAGCTAAACCAAAAAATTTGGATTAAAAGAGAAGATTTAGCTCATACAGGTGCTCATAAGATTAATAATGCAATTGGCCAAGCCTTGCTTGCAAAAAGAATCGGGAAAAAAAGAATAATTGCAGAAACAGGTGCTGGTCAACACGGAGTTGCCACAGCCACAGCCTGTTCGATGCTAAACCTTGAATGTATTGTATATATGGGTGAAGAAGATATTAAAAGACAAGCTCCTAATATTTATAGAATGGAAATGCTTGGAGCAAAAGTTGTCCCTGTTACCTCTGGTTCTAAAACATTAAAAGATGCTGTAAATGAAGCGATTAGAGATTGGGTCACTAATGTGGAAAGTACATATTATATTATTGGAAGTGCAGTAGGGCCTCATCCATACCCATATATTGTTAGAGAATTTCAGTCTATTATAGGAATTGAATCTAGAAAACAAATTATAGAAAAAACAGGAAGCCTTCCTAATTATGTTTTGGCTTGTGTTGGTGGAGGTTCTAATGCAATTGGAATTTTCTCAGCTTTTATAGATGATTTAGAGGTATCACTCATAGGTATAGAGGCGAGTGGAGAAGGTATAGACACCCAAAAACATGCTGCAACCCTAACTAAAGGAACTCCTGGAATATTACATGGATCCCTAAGCTATGTATTACAAGATAAATTTGGTCAAATTCAGGAGGCTCACTCAATTTCAGCAGGTCTTGATTATCCAGGTGTTGGTCCTGAGCATTCAAACCTAAAAGATATTGAAAGAGCACAATATTACTCTGCTACTGATACTCAAGCTTTGAAAGGCTTTAAGTTATTGTCAGTAGAGGAAGGAATAATTCCTGCTTTAGAGCCAGCTCATGCTTTAGGATTTTTGACAAATTGGTCAAAAGAAATACCTAAAGAACAGACAATTCTTTTTTTACTCTCAGGTCGAGGTGATAAAGATCTAGAAACAGTATCAAAAAAAATGGAATCATTATAAATTTTTAGTATAATTCTATAAAATTATTTGTAGGAAATATGAAAATGAAATCTAATGGTCCTCTATCAGATATAACTGTTTTGGAGTTTGGAAATTTTGTTGCTGGGCCCACTGCAGGTCAACTTCTTTCTGATTTAGGCGCAAATGTAATTAAGATTGAACCACCTATGGGAGAGCCTTGGAGACATGCTTCCCCTTCTATACCACCTGGAGAAAGCAGGCTATTTATTGCACTGAATAGAGGGAAAAAGAGTGTATGCATAGATTTAAAGTCAGAAGAAGGGCAGGAAGTTTGTCACAGGTTAGTTTCCCAAGCGGATGCCGTTATATCTAATAACAGAAAAGATACCTCAGAAAAGCTAAAGTATGATTACATATCTCTATCTAAAATAAATCCAAAATTAGTGTATGTAGAATCAACAGCATATGGCTCTTTAGGCGATAAAGCAGCAGAACCAGGTTTTGATCTAATTATGCAAGCATACACAGGAATTATGTCGACGGAAAACAAAATTTATCATGGAGCACCAAGTGCAGTAAAATCATCTTCATACATTGATTATTCTACAGGTTATGCAATGGCACTGGGAGTTGTTTCTGGTGTTCATCAAGCTAGATTGACTGGTCAAGGAGTCTTATTACAAACAAGCTTGTTAGCTCAAGCATTATCCATGCAAGCCATGCAAGTTGCTGAAATAGAAAACGATTTAAGCCCTGCACAGAAATGGCTAGAAAATAAAAAAGATAACATGATAAAAAATGAAACTCCTTTTGAAGATATACAAGAAGACTATATTTCCCAAGCTGGAGCGCCTCAAATAGCCCAATATTATAGAGCTTATAAAACTAAAAATGGAGCTTTGGCTCTCGGGTGTTTGGCTATGCATGCTAGGAAAAGAATAAGTAGTTTATTTGATCTAGAAGATGTTAGATTCGATCTTTCAAAAAAGTTTTCAGAAGAAGAGCTGCTTAAAATTGGAAAAGAATTTGAATCTAAAATG
>MDTD01108249.1_pt1 | contig 47643 bp, 38 predicted proteins | sample 811221 | NCBI WGS metagenome assembly MDTD01 (sample SAMN05326646, study PRJNA326480) | marine metagenome | isolation source: seawater | place: Pacific Ocean: South West | collected 2011 | reverse complement strand
TCAGAGTGTCTAACTGGTGATGCTTTTGGTTCGCTTCGCTGTGATTGTGGACCGCAATTAGATGCTGCATTGAAATCAATCTCAGACAACGGCTGGGGATGTTTGCTATATTTACGACAAGAGGGAAGAGGAATAGGATTACACGCAAAAATCCAAGCCTATCATCTTCAAGACAAAGGAGCAGATACGCTTGATGCTAACCTAATGTTAGGTTTACCCGCTGATGCCAGAGACTACAAAATAGCTGCATCCATGCTGACTCACCTTGGGATAGATGTGGTTTCTGTGTTCACAAACAACCCCAATAAAATCGCTCAATTGGAAAGTTATGGTATCAATGTTGCAAATCGCATTCCATGGGTGTTTGGAGTTAGCCCTGAAAACAAATCATATCTTGAAACTAAGGCTCAAAGGATGGGACACGAAATCAAAGACACACAACTAGATTGAAAAAATGGGGCCGTGGCCGGGAATCGAACCCGGGCCGGGGGAACCACAATCCCCCGTGCTAACCCCTACACTACCACAGCCATTGGGTAGCCTGCCGTCTTGAGTTAGGTATTTCAAGAATGCGATGTGCCTAACTCTCTTGTTAGAGAACATATTTCATCCAGATAAACCATGTCTTCAAGTGCTATGGTTGATGTGGAGTAATTGATGAGAACGAATTTTGGTAGTAATACTGCGATTTTGCTAGTTTCTCTAATCTTACTCGCTTCCGCTTCTTCGGTCACGGCAAGGTCAGTTCATGACGCCACTGTGATTGATTTACTGCCACAAGGAGACTTCGCCGACCAGAGCCAATGGGCATTATCCTCTAAGGATATTTTCACACAGCAAAATGCGGAATATACCGAAGTAATGGTGGCAGATGACAAATTATCAATTGTAAACGATCGTCCTCTAAATCTAGGTGAACATACCATCTGGGCTTCTACTACCTCAACCGATTCGAATGCCTCGATTGGAAACCCTGATGGCGCTTACTCTTGGTCCAAAGGACCGGTGATTTCAGTAGATGGATTTGATATCTCTGCAATAGAAGATTTAGATTACTACGGAGCCAAGTTGCTTTTACACATCCAAATACCTGATGCACTTTACCAAGATTCAGTAAGAGTATCCATAGAGTGGGGAGGAACTTACGAACTTGTAAAGAACTGGGCACATACAACTGGTGCGATTAATTACATCAACTCTAATGCATATGAAATTGACCTTGACCAGTACAATAACTGGAACTTCTCCGAACTTGGAGATATAGAGGTCACACTGGATTATGTCAGTGAAGGCACAACAGATGATTCCCAACTTAACGTTGATGCAGTCGGCTTGAAGTTAACTGCTAAGACACAATGGTATGGTAATGAAGTCTCAAAGGCGATAACTACATTCTCAGATTTAGGTCTTCCAATAATCGAACAAAATCTCTCAACTGGGACGAGTTCAAGCCTCTCGTTGACTCCTTGTGGTTTAGAGGCATCAAATGGAACAACTGGAACCTGGGAGAGTGAACCCATAGAAACTCCTTACAATCAGAGAATTGGAAGAGTACACTATCAAATTGAAAACAACACCGAGGATGATGTAGTTTTGGAATACGCAACAAGTGAAGATGGTATTCAATGGAGTGGTTACTCTCCGATTAGTAAACACATGTTATTGCCTGATAATGAATTTACAAAACTTAGAATCACGACTTCAGAAGAATGCATACAGCGCGTGTGGGTCGATGTTAATGATCCATCTTTGACCCTCACAGGTAGAATAATCGGAGATGCTGATGGTTTGGATTTGAATTATTCAAGTTTCATAGTAGCCATAGAGGATAATGCAGTAATTTCTGAACCAATATCTGGTCCAATGAGCATGAGTTACTCCATTCCTATCGGGAAATATCTTGACGCAGATACTGAGAGTTTTGAATTGAGCATCGCTGGCTGGTTTATTTGGAATAGTAGAGGAGATGCCTCAACAACAATCTTAGAAGTTTCAAACGTTGATGTTTCAGGTGGATTTACCATTCAATACGACGAAGATCCGGTCTGTTCCATATCTGGAAATCAAAACTTACAGGAAGATGGTGGAGGACTAGTCCTACCCCTGATAACAAGATGTACTGATGATAGAACTGCTCCTGAGGATCTGATTGTTTCATTCGAGAATTCAAATCCAGGTCTTGTCGATGTTAGCTTGAGTGAAGGACAAATAAGAATTGCTTTGGTAAATAATCAACACGGAGTAGCGAGTATTGTTACTACTGTCGCAGACACTGCAGGAAATACTTGGTCTGAAAATTGGCTAATAACGGTTGATGAAGTTGATGATTTACCTCAGCTGGATGAGTTCCCTGCAGTTATTCCAGTTGAACATGATGTTCAGAGCGTGATTCAGTTCTCTTACTCAGATGTTGACTCGTTGGAACTTACTGCATCTACTAGCCGTTCATGGGCAACAGTAAATATCGAACTAAGAGAGATAACGATAATTCCTCCTACTCCTGGTTATCAATCATTTGATTTGACAATCTGTGATGATTCAAATTGTGTTTCAAGAACTGTAGATTTAGAGGTTCTGGCTTTGCCTGATTTATTCATAGAATCTATAGAAGTTGAGAATGAGAAGCCATTAGAAGGGGATATTGTTGAGGTTTCCGTATTCGTAAGAAACTCCGGTCAAGCAGAGGCTGGTTTCGTATCTGTTAGAATACAAGATGATAATTCAGTATTGCACATTGGAGAGATTGCGGTAATTTCTCCGGGTGGATTAGGTGTTGTCAGTTTTGACTGGCAAGTTCCTGATTCTGATAATTTAGTCACATTAACTGCAATAGTAGATAGATCATCAGATATTGATGAAGGTGACGAGACTAATAACGAGCAAAGGCTTAACGTAATAATCACCCCAAACCAAGACGATGATTCAGGAACTGAAGGTAGTTCTATACAAATATCAGGAACTGCTTCGACAATTGCCACGATTGGAATAATTATTCTTCTTGTTGGTCTGTATGCTCTGTTTGCGCCAGCTAAAATCAAAAAGATAGAATGAGCAAATATCATTTTGCACACTCGATGTCGCATAATTCTATGATTGGGGTATACATTCATAACCTCAAGTAATCGCTGAGGGAATATTCTCAGGCTGTGGGGGCCGTCCTTTCGAGGGAGAATAGGAAGTGGGGTCAATGACTCAATTGAAAATAAGAATAGAAACTGAGGAGTTCATTTACGAAGAATACATAGAGGCTTGATTATTCAGACTTAGTCCACATTCTTGGATAAGTATCTGCTTTCATAATCACAGAGCTTGGCTTTGCTATTTCGCCTTCGCTCATAGCCTTAATCGATGCTGTATCGCAGAGCAATTCAGCGATTGCAACAAGTTCATTTTTGCACGTAAATAAAGCCACATTGGACCCTTTTGTCCATCCAGTAGGAACCTTGACTATTCCAGGTCTGAGCAAAGGTGCACCATGACTTAATGCAGCAGCAGCACTGTCTTTGACATATATCGCAGGTAGATCTTGAACAATTTTTTCAACAGGGTGTACAATTCTTAGCATGGCAGATTCATCGCCTTTTTCCTTCCATAGGTAGATTGCATCAGCGACTTCTTGAAGGCTCACACAATGTTCAAGTTTGAAATCTCCAGATGATTCTCTTCTTAACTCCACCAAGTCAACTTTCTGATTCATCAATAGACCAAGGTCTCTTGCCATGGTTCTAACATAGGTTCCAGCCTCACAGGTTATCTTGACAATGATTAAATTCTCACTTTCATCTAAAACTGAGAATTCGTGAATTGTCCTTGTTCTAACTTGAACCTTAACAGCAGATATTTCAGGAGGGACATTGAAGATTTTTCCACGAAGTCTACTCATTGCATTTTCTAATTCATCAGTCGTAAATTCTCTGCTCATTTTCAATACTGCAATATATGTCTTATTGTGAGTCAAAACTTTGGATGTGAGTCTCATCACATTTCCACACAAAAGTGGAAGGACTCCGGTAGCGAATGGATCTAGCGTACCTCCATGCCCGAGTTTGTCCATGCCCAGCAGATCTCTAACCCATGCACTAACCTGATGTGAGGTTGGACCCTTTGGTTTGTCAAGTAAGATAAACCCACTAGCAAGCCTTTCCTCTAATGACCTGCTGTCTGGATCCTTGCCATGTTCTGGGTTAGTCGTAAAATCTTTTGAAAGGACAATCATCTTACTCACCCATTATGATTTTTGAAGCTAATTCTAGTACCTGTTCAGGACTGAGATTTGAGGCATCTATAATATCCGTGTATGGTTCTTCTTCTTGAGGTTTTATACCATATAGCGACATAAACCTCGCTTCGTCAATAACCATCCTTTCCCTGTTTTCATCTATCTTATTAGAGATATCGCCTCCTTCTCGAGCAACAACTCTTGATGCACGTTCCTTTTCAGAGACTTCTAACCATATCCTCTTGCAATTAAGGTTGAGTTTGTAAGCCCACCATCCAGCTAATCTTGATTCAAATATTTCAATGGAATTATCGTTTTTCATCTTGTCCATGAGCAATTGGTCTAGACTTTTGTCGACACTCAGGTCTTCTCTACACAGGTCCCCAAATTCATTTAGGGGCATATCTCTTTTTTTTGCTTCACTTCTGAAAATATCTCCTCCGTTTAGCGAATTCCAAGAATACTTCCTCTCCAATAATCCAACAAGTGTGCTAGTTCCACTCCCTGGATGTCCTGAGATTGTCACTTTAACCAAGAATTCACTTCCATGAATGCAAACAAACATCACATCGCATTAGTGATGGTCCATCTCTCGAGACGCTCTCACTTCCACACTCAGGACATACCATTGTTGAATCGCTTCGTGTTTCAGTGTCTTCTTCCTGAGTTTGTTTAGAAGTATTCTTGCTGGCTTTAGCCTGGTTCCTTCTGTTATTGTTAGCTCGATTCTTCTTTTTCTTCTCAGGCTTTTTGGTTTGTACCAAATGCAGGAGTGGCTCAGAAATTCTTCCTCCGTCTAAAACTAACGGGTGGGATTTGTATCGAATTAACTTCATGTGACGGTCTACAACTCTCCCCAGTGGAGCACTCATACAGATATATGCGCATATCCATGCTGGAAAAAATAAGAATCTGTCATCCAATAGGTTCCATTCTGGAGTCCAAGGAAGGGAAACATAGTCAACACGGAAGTTTTCTACAGATGTAGTAAGCCAAGCGAAAATTCCGATGATGAAAACCATTGTGAACATCATTGGCTTCATCATGCCTGTTTGGAGGTCCATCTGCTCAGGCATCATTTGTTGCTGAAGGGTCATTGCTTTGTCTTGGAGCGAAGAATCACGATTCATCCTTGCTTCATTCATTATCTGTCTAACTTCCCTTTGTCTGTGTTGTAGGTGAGCTTGTGCGATTGGATCCATGAACATGTTTCTCAGTACTGTGTTAACCAGCATCGAAGCAGAACCCAAAATCAGAACAGTGAGTATGAAATATTTCTCTTCAGGTAAAACTGGTGAAAGTATGGGTTGAGCCATTTCCCCGAGTGAGGTTCTCAATCCCGGGTTCATTACCAGCAGTAGCATCAAACCCATTATCATGAACATAGTAATCACAGAATTGCGATTTGGGGTTGGCGGTGCAGGCCCTGGACCGTTGCTCATAATCATTCCAAAACAATCCCTCGCATGAATATATTGCTTGAAAAATAAACAATTTCAACCATTTGAACAGTGAAGTTCATACAACCGTGCCTTCGATGATTTGTTCATGCGAAAGACTGACCCGCTGGAAGCATCGAAAACTTGGCAGTATCCTCTTCCAATTCCGATGCCTGGAGTTCCGGTTTGTGCAACTGAAGTTGATTTGAATAGGGAGGTTGAGAAATTATCACCAAAGCCCCTTTTCTTTATGTGGACAGATGATCAGAGACGATGCATAAACGGATATCAATTCATTCCAAGCGTAAGGCAAGGAGTGCCTCCTCAAGGTATCGAAGCTAGTATCGAAGCATGGGCAATGCAATACAAAGAAGCATGGTTGGTGGTAGATCTAAGAGATGGAGTAATTCCACCAAGCATCTCTATGCCTCTCTCGGATTACCTAGAAAAACAAATTTTCAGATGCATTGTTTTGGTAAGCGACTCCAGTGAAAATGAGTCTTGGCCACAATGGTCTTCTTCTTAATCAGTTGAACTCAAAGTGACAAGCAACACATGAACTAGCGTCTGCAGGATTCTCTGTTCCACAAATTGGGCAAGGCTTAGTCTCGGAACTTTCCGAATCTGCACTCTCTGCTTCTTCATCTGAGCCTTCTGCAACCTCTTCTGAATCCTCGGATTCTTCAGAAGCCTCTTCTCCAGAATCATCTGAATCCTCGGATGATTGTTCAACAAAAGACTTTGCAGCATCAGTAAGTTCAACCTTCTTCAGATACATGTTATTGTCATGGTCGAATTTGACAGCATGAGCGATGAATGCGTCTCTGTCTTCGATTCCATGCTCTGCCATTACTTTCTCAAGAACGTCTTCTCTCCACTTGTATGCAGCTGTTGGATCCTCATTGGAATCATCAGCAGCTTCAGGAGCTTCCACATCAGCTGTTTCCTCTTCAGATGACTCAACTTCTTCTGATTCCTCACTTTCTTCTTCTTCAACATCTGCTCCGAAGTATACTCCGTGGAACGAGTTAATCAAATCCGAATCAACTTCTCCATCTCCCTTGATATCAAAGGATATGCTGATTCTCTCGCCCTTTGCAATTACTGGAACATTCCATATCAGTAGGGTATTTCCGTCTTCTGTGGATTCCTCCATGCTGACGTCAGTTCTCTCTTCACGGTTTGCACCGCGTACTGTGACACGTTCGATGTCAAAACCACCTGGAATTATGTCTCTTATGTTAGCATCTTGAACAGCAGTATCTCCGCTGTTTTCAACCACTATCATAATCTCGTATCTTCCGCGACCACCGATTTTTTGTGCTTGCTTTCCATGTCCAATGTTCCTCCTGTTGTGAATTACCTTCACTGTTGGGACCTTGGAAACATCTCTTGAGCAAATAGGTCCGAACCTTTCACTAGAGAATTCGACTCTTGCAGGTCCTGCTACTTTTTCGTTTGCAGGACTTGGGTCCGGCGCATGTAATGGATATGTCATCTCAAGAGTATCTCCTACCTCTAGACCAATCGGTCCTTTTGTACCGACTGTGACTGAGAGAGTGTGCCCAGGTCCATCAGGAGAAATATGTGTTTCTTCCAATGTTATTCCATCAGCGACTTCTGCTTTGAACTGCTCAGCATCTAATTCAATTCCGGCAACCTTAATTTTCATTGCTGACAAATCAGGGACGCTGAAGAGTCCTGGAATGTCGTCAGTGATTCTCATCAAGTTGATTGTTGCAGATCCGGTGTTCTCAAGAACTACGGTAGCAGTCATGTCCTGTGCTTCGAAGGAAGCAAGTTTCTTTGTTGAATACGTCTTGTCAACCTTCGCTTCAAGCACCGGCATTTCTGTGCTCTCTACAGTGATTGTACCGTTTGTTGTAGCACTAGCTCTTGGAAGAACCGTGTACGCAAGTTCCCAAGTAAGGGATGGTTCGGTCGGAGAGTGTATCTCAACAATCTCAGATTCCCATACTCCATCTGGTAGTACATCTTCTGGAACATCATGAATGTCAAGAAGCAAATCATCAGATCCCTTTTGCCTAACTTGCAACTTTACAAGGTCTAAGACAAAACTGCTTTGATTTTCAAAGATTGCTTGAATCTTCCAGTGGTCTGGTCTTTCACCTTGCATTGTTCTGCAGAATGTGAAACCTCTGCTAAATGCGTCTAGTTCATCATAGGTTGTAGTAGACAAAGTGAAGTCAGCAGTATAAGTTGCTTCAGCCCCACCGGTTGATATTGGGTTTATGCTTGATGCTGTTACCACACCCGCAACGCTCAACACGCTGGATACGCCTGGTTCGAGTGTGCCAACATTCCAAGTCAAGACACCATCTTCGATTTCTGAATCTCCCAAGACTTCAATGTTCATTTCAGAAGGTAGTTCTCTTGTGACGACAACATCTTTCAGAGGAACGTTACAGGTATTCTCAACTTGAATCTCCATCGATAGAGTATTTCCTCCTTCGTCCATTGTAACGGATAAACTTCTCTCCCTATCTTTATCTGGATTTGTGTCTATCCTTTCTTGAAGGACTAGCATTTTTTGTCCGGAAACCGTGTACTCGGTGGTATGTGATTCGCCAGAATCTAGTTCATCGATAGTAATTTTGTTACTCTCGAAACTAGTAGAGTCGGTGTTGTCCAAGATAACATCAATGTCGAAGATTCTGTCTGTTTCTGATGTATTTGTTACAGTCAATACACCTTCTACAGTTTGCTCAATTATCTCACCGTTGTGATTAACGAGGGATACCTCAACTTCTTCGAGGGTTGAAACTAACTTGTCACCTTCAACTTGATCAACCTCAGAGGCATCACGAATTTTTGCTCCTGCAATTCCAGTTTGGACAGGATTAGTAGTCGTAAACGGATCTGCCTTTGGCTGCTCGATTGAGATTGCTAGTGAGTCGGCTGCTGGCGCTAACAATGGGTCAGCGGCTGCTTCTTCCATGGCAGGCATCTCAGGAGGTGCAGGTGGCGCAAACAGAGGGTCAGAAGGAGGGGCAGGGGGCGCTAACAGTGGGTCAGTAGCTGCTTCTTCCATAGCAGGCATCTCAGGCATTGGTGGCATGCCCGGTGGTGCAGGAGGAGCCAGTGGATCCGCCGGTGGAGCAGGTGGTGCTAACAATGGGTCAGCAGCCGCTTCTTCCATAGCAGGCATTGGAGGCATCTCAGGAGGTGCTGGTGGAGCAGGAGGTGCTAACAATGGGTCAGCGGCTGCTTCTTCCATAGCAGGCATTTCAGGCATTGGTGGCATACCAGGTGGAGCAGGAGGTGCAAGAGGGTCGACAGGAGCCTCGATTGTGCTTTCCTCAACCTCATCAACAACATCCATCTCAACTTCTTCTTCATCAGAAACTTCGTCGATAGAGTCAGTCAACATGAATTCATCTGAACTGGTATCTTCTTCAATTACCGGTGCATCTAGTCCAGGGATTCCAGGTGGAGCAGGTGGCGCTTCTGATGGAGGCATTTCAGACATTGGTGGCATGCCCGGTGGAGCGGGCGGTGCATCTAGTCCTGGGATTCCAGGTGGAGCAGGTGGCGCTTCTGATGGAGGCATTTCAGGCATTGCTGGCATGCCCGGTGGAGCGGGTGGTGCATCTAGTCCGGGAATACCTGGTGGAGCAGGTGGGGCTTCTGATGCAGGCATCTCTGGCATTGCTGGAAGACCCGGTGGAGCAGGTGGTGCATCTAGTCCAGGGAGACCTGGTGGAGCAGGTGGTGCATCCATAGAGGGCATTTCAGGCATTGCTGGCATACCTGGTGGTGCTGGAGGAGCATCATTTGCAGGCATTTCAGGCATTGGTGGAAGACCCGGTGGAGCAGGTGGTGCTGCTCCTGGCATTGGTGGTAATCCAGGAGGAGCAGGAGGTGCTGAGCCAGGCATTGGTGGAAGACCAGGTGGAGCAGGTGGTGCTGAGCCCGGCATTGGCGGTAGACCTGGTGGTGCTGGTGGCATGTTTTGGTTAGTTTCATCGTCTGTCATTTGATTTCCTCCATGTAAACGCAGAAGCGCTATTCTGTTGGATATCTATCTATCAAATAACCATTGCTCCCTTTTGAGATGAACAAAATTTCAGTTTTTGGAGTGTGAAGGTTGAAAACACCTCGTCATCAGCAACCCTCATGGTCGGACTTGATAGTGCTTCACCACCAGTAATTTTTGTCGTTGGAACAGCAGGTGCAGGTAAGTCTTCTTTGGTTACAGCATTCCAAAGATGGTCTCGGTTTATTGAGACCGACATACTTGCGGTAAATCTGGATCCTGGTGCTGAAAGAGTTCACTATGATGCTGAGTTTGATGTTAGAGATATGATTTCTCTAACTGAGGTGATGGATGAGTATGACCTTGGTCCTAATGGGGCTCAAATTCTTGCTGCAGATTTACTTGCTGCTCAATCCAGAGAGGTCGTAGACCAATTGCACTCTCTTTCAGGAGAATTGTTGGTTATTGACACACCCGGTCAAGTAGAATTATTCGCATTTAGAGAAGCATCTTCTCACCTAATTGAGGTAATTGGTAGAGAACAATCAGCTATCGTGTATTTGTTTGACCCAATGCTTTCTCGCTCGCCTTCCGGTTTTGTTTCTCAAATGCTTCTTTCAAGCATTGTAGAGTTTAGACTTGGACTTCCTGTAAAGAATTTCTTATCAAAAGTTGACCTTCTTGAGGATGATGAGCTTGAGAAAATTTTAGAATGGTCTGAGAGACTTGAAATTCTAGAAATGGCATTGTATGAAGAAGCCGGTGGTCAGAGAACAGAATTCGCAATTAATCAACTAAGACTAATGCAGGAATTCGCTCAAGCACCTGGATTGACGCCTCTATCAAGCGAGCTAGAAGACGGAATGGCAGATATTTTGACTTTTGCACAAGCACTATTCGGTGGAATGAGTGATGCTAGGGACGGTTTTGCAGCAGATATCGAACACGAAAGAAACTGAAATCTTCTTTGATTTCCATTCGAAATAGTTCTAAGCCGAATCGGTCCAAAGGATTCTATGGCAGATTCACTTTTGGCTGTTGACGATCTTAAAGACGACTTTGAAAAAATTCTAAATTGGGCTATTGAGTTCAAGAAATTATGGAAATCCGGAGATGAACTCGCTCTGGAGTTCGCACCTCTAGCAAATATGACAGTAGGCTCAATTTACGAAAAGCCAAGCACAAGAACCAGAGTTTCATTCGAAGTTGGAATCGATAGACTCGGAGGAAATCCACTCACACTTCTAAAGAATGATATTCAACTTGGTACTTCAGAAACCGTAGCAGACACAGCAGCAGTTCTTTCGAGATTTTTGGGTGCTATAACATACCGTTGCTATTCTCATGATGATGTTGCTGAACTAGCTGCAAATTCAGATGTTCCTGTACTGAATGCACTTTCCGATAAACATCATCCATGCCAAGCAGTTGCTGATTTGATGACCGTGATGGAGCATTTCCCTGATAAAGAGGGATTGAAGATAGCATGGGTTGGTGACGGAAATAACGTTCTACATGACTTATTACTTGCAGGTGTTATGCTTGGAATAGATGTATCTTACGCCCATCCAAAAGGATACGAGCCTGCGGAAGATGTAATCGCTAGAGCTCACGCAATCGCAGATGAAACAGGAGCAAAAATTCTTGCCACAAACGACCCTGTTGAGGCAGTATCTGGGGCTAATGTCATTTACACTGATGTATTTGTTTCCATGGGTGAAGAAGGTCTAAAGGATAAATTCGCTGCATTTGACGGATTCCAAGTAAACATGGATTTAGTTGCCAATGCTGCTGATAAATGGGCTTTCATGCATTGTTTACCCGCTCACAGAGGGGAAGAGGTAACCGATGCAGTAATGGATCATGATAATTCAATTGTCTTTGACCAAGCTGAGAATCGAATGTGGGGACAGATGTCCTTACTCGCTTACTTTGTTGATCCTGTAGGTTGGGAGACAATGGGAGAATTCATGGGTTTAGTTTGAAATCAAACTAATTTTGTGATTATGAAACCCAGGAGTGCTAATAGCATAGATATTCTAATTCTCTCGGTAGTAATCTGGTCTTCTCCAGCCATCATCTTACCGTTAAGTGTGATTAGTAGGAGAATTACTGGAGTTTGCAAAACTAATTGATTGAATTCAAATGGGCCTTGCCAATAAGGCATGTAAAGCATAACCAAGCTAGCAAGAACGAAAACATATGCATAGATTCTAGTCTTCTCAACTCCAATTTTCATAGGAAGCGTTTCTCTTCCTACATCTCCATCAATATCTTGGCAGTCTTTGACCATCTCTCTTGCTAGATTTCCGAACATAGCACAACATGCAATGTAGAATATTCCTAAGTCATTTAGTCCAGATACTGCAGATGCTCCATAGATTAATACCAGCCCAACTAAGACTGATATCAATAAATTTCCAATAAATCCTGATGACTTAAACTTCCTTTCATATGCTTCTATAGAAAGATAGGCAAAGAGGAATATTGTAGTACTTGTTAAGGCAGAATCCAATCCGAATGAAGTATACTGAAAGTAACCAGAAAGCAATGCAAATGCAAACGCTGAAACTAAAATCAATCTTTGTTGATACTTTGCTGCCTCAATTGTGATCTTTCCAGAAGGTATTGCTCGTTTTGGATGAGCTGCCTTGTCGATTTGGTAATCATTAATATCGTTTAGAATATTAGCGTGCCCCATGAATAGAATCACGGATAATGTTGAGAAAGCCAATATTTCGGGATATGCAGTGATGTCTGTGCCAATTGCAATCAGTGCCCCGATTGGAACAGTCATTGCCCCCAATAACACATTTTTGGGGCGTATCATTTCAATGACTACGCCAAGGTCTACGCTATCATCGCTCATGCGTTGGGCAAGAGTAACTTATTCTTGAATTGATTTGCTCATGAAGAGGCTATTGCCCAGATACAGACTCTGGTCCTGAATCCCCAAATGTCAATGCCATCGTCAAATCCAACCTTCTCAAATCTATTGTCTTTAGCCAGAACATTTCCAACTTGGTTCATTGTTGCTCCCCATCTGTATCTGGAATTGATGTGTTCACAGATTAGAGTAGTAGATGCGTTTGGTCTTGCTTCGAGGAATTCAACGATTGCAGTTCTCAATCTTTTAGTTCTGGACATCAAGCCTCACCCCTTAGTTTAGCTCTTCTTGTCAATCCACTAATCGTTGTGCTTTGCCTTACCATTGTTCTACTGAACCCAGGAGCGCTGAAAGGCTTCCAATTTACTTCTTTAGTGGTTCTTGGTAGTACTCCTGTTGAGGATGCAAGCACAGTTGTGGATCTTGCAGACCAAGTGTTAGTTTCTGCGTTTTTTGCTACGTCTATGAAATCAGAAAGTCTGATGTTTTCTTGACCGTTCATGAACCCCAATCCCAGGGCATTGGTATATCAAGAACAGAACGGGAGACATAACTGAAAGTAAATACAAATAACGAAGTGACTTTAATTCAATATAGCGTTTTTCACTTTCATTTTTTATTTTCATTTTCATTTTCAGAATTAACATAAAGGAAAAAACATTCTTGATTCAAAATCTTATTTGGAAATAGGGTGATGCCTAAATATGGGTTGGCGGACGGGGGATTACGCCTGCTCGTATAGTGTAGTGGCCCATCATAAAGGACTCTCATTCCTTTGACCCGGGTTCAAATCCCGGTACGAGCACTTTATTCTCTAAATATAAATCTGTAAAATTTTTAATTGTGCACAAACGAGGTAATTTCTTAGTCAAGTCCAAGTCCGGTGTTGATAGCAAATTATTCCATGTCCATCCAATTCAATCATTTGCTTTTCTTGTTATTTTAACAATACTTTTCCATTATTATTTTGCGTTTGGTTAGTCAATTTATGGTTTGCATTACTCCTGCAGTGCTGCAGTTATTTGTGGAATTGTAGTTCATACAATCATCTATCCAACAATAGGTGGATTTGATTAGTTGATGTTGTTTACTCACATCAAAGTTAGAAATATTTTGAACCCAAGTACCGACATAGATCTTCTGTGAAGGTGATATCAGAAGTCGAAAAAGCCGCAGGCAAGTCAGAATCTAAATCTAATACTGCAACGACTTCACCATTTGAACTTTTTATTGGTACAACGACTTCACTCAACGTTGTTGAACTACAGGCTATGTGTTCCGGTCTTGCATGCACATCTGGCACATCTTGCGTTTCTCCTGTTCTAGCAGCTGCGCCACAAATGCCCTTGTCAAAGGGAATAGCCAAGCAACCATGACCTCCTTGGTATGGACCGATTTTCAATAAATTTGGCTCGACTGTTCGATAGAAGCCAGTCCAGTGAAAGTGGTCGAACGAATTATGCAATTCAGACACGACTGTTGACATGGCTGATACCCAATCATCTTCATCATCAAGTAAAGATTGAATTCTAGCAAATACTTCTCCGTGAATTGTCATAGTTGCACCTTATTCTGATAATATATCATTACTTGCTTTATTGATTCCATATATACAATCATCACAAATCTTAGACGAACGGTTCAAGAACTGCTCGCAATTGGTGAGGTAAGAGGAAGTAATTAATGACATCAAAACCGTATAAATTATTTTACTGGCCGATTCCAGGAAGAGCAGAAGCATCACGAGTAGCATTATCTTTGTCTAATCTGGATTGGGAAGATGTAGCCTTGACCGGAGAGATGTTTGCATCTATGAAAAATAACGGAGAATTGCCTTGGGGTATGGTACCATTCCTTAAGACTCCACATGGAGGTCTAGCAGAATCTGTAGCAATTCTTCGCTACTTGGGACATATGTGTGACTTAGTGCCAAAAGACGCGTACATGGCTGCTAAGGTGGATGAATTCATAGACGGAGCAAGTCCACATTTTTCTATTTTAGAGGGAACATTTGGAATTGAGGATGTTGAGCAGAGGACCAAAGCAAGAGAGGCATTATTTCATCCAGAAGCAAAAGGGACCCATGCCTTGAAACTACTAGAGAAAAAGATTAGTGAATCTTCTACTCAATGGATTGCAGGAACAGATGAAATGAGTATTGCTGATCTAATGGTATTCACTTATGCATTTGGTTTATTCTCGGGCAACTTCGATGGAGTCAATGCATCTGTCTTGTCAGATTACCCTACCTTGTTGGAATATCATGACTTGGTAGCAAATGAGCCAAGAATCCTGGCGCATTATTCAGAAACTTCTGAAGGCTCCCTAAGATGGACATATCTGCCAGGCGCTTTTTCTAAGTGAATTCACAATTTTTGACTGAACTGAGCTGCTTGAGTGAACAAGTCCTCAAAGGCATCAATCGTATGCTCAATCGGCTTTGAATAACCACCCCCCATGAACACTACGATAGGTATGCTCTGGGCTTCAAAAATAGAGTTGAAAACCATTTCATTTCTTCGCATCATTCCATTTCTTGATACACTTAACTTTCCTAATGAATCAGTTTCCAAACCATCAACTCCTGCTTGGTATAAAACAAGGTCAGGTTCAAATTCTAAACATAATTGTATGGCTTTTTCCACTTGCTGAAGGTATCCATTATCACCGGTGCTTGGCTCAACTGGTATGTCGTAGTCGCTCACAGATTTTCTGAATGGAAAATTGGTGGAGCAGTGAACAGATATCGTAAGAATATCATCTCTATCCTGTAATATAGTCGCAGTTCCATCACCTTGGTGTACGTCTAGATCTAAGATTGCAACTTTGTCAAGCCTCAGGTTGTCGATAGCATGAATTGCACTGACGGCAAGGTCATTGAATACACAATATCCTGAGCCAAAATCACGATGCGCATGGTGAGTTCCCCCAGCCATATTACCTGTTATTCCTCCATTTTGAATTGCATATTCAGTGGCTTCAATTGCACCTCCCATCAAGCGTTGAGTACGCTCAATCATCCTCGCAGTCCAAGGTGTAAGACCAATTCTTTTTTCTTCTTTAATATCTAAATTACCGGCAAGGAATCTATCGACATAATCTATAGAATGAGCAATAAGAAGTTCATTCCTAGTAATTTTTCTGGGACTCTTTATCTCGATATAGTCCCATGATTCAGATTGTTTTAGTCTAGTCAGAAGTTTTTGATATCTGTCTCTTGGAAACCTTGCTTTAACATCAATTCCATTGGTGTAAAGGTCGTGATACCATATAGGCAATTTTTGATTATGCATTGAATCTTGATTCAAGATATTGCCTCCATCGTGAACCGCATGTAATCTGTATTTATTTTTCGCAGATTTTCTTAAATTGCGTCAGGGAGTTCCTCCCTGCCATCTCCCATCCTAGCAAATCTAGGTTGATCCCTGGGATGAATAACATCTGCTCTTCCCCATTTCCATCCACCGAATTGTGTACTTTGGTAATCTTGGAATGCTTGGATGATTTCATTTCTTGAATTCATCACAAAAGGTCCATGTTGCACCACTGGTTCAGAGATTGGTTTTCCTTGTAGAAGCAAGACTCTCGTATCACCTTCCTTCGCTTCAAGTTTGATTGGTAAATCTGGCCTCAATTGCATACCATGCTTTTGTTTCAATTTGCTGCCCTCCACGTCAGTCGCATGCCCGTCGATGTGGTACAACATACGGTTAACTTCTCTGCTAAAGGTTGGAATCTCAATTGAATGTCCTTTCTTGATTCTGATTATGTATATAGCTACTTCATTTTCCTCTTTATTTGCCCATGATGCTTGTGGAGCATCTGGCGCTTTGACATCATTCCAAGAACCCGTAATTACCTTTACTTCGACTCCTTCCTCTTTAATCTCTGGAACAGCCTCAGACCATATCATTTCGTAACCAGGCTTTGTCATCTTGTCCTCTGCTGGTAGATTTATCCAAATTTGGAATAGGTCGAGTTTGTTTTCTCTATCCTGGTTTACTAACGGAAACATTTCCGAATGCATCAATCCAGCACCAGCAGTCATCCACTGAACATCACCAAAACCATACCTACCAGTGGAGCCTCCAGAATCGAAATGATCCACTAAGCCTTCTAAGACAATTGTAATTGTCTCAAAACCTCGATGAGGGTGTGCAGGAAAACCGGGCACAACTTCTCCGTGATACATTTTCCAGTCATTTCTTTCATCAAAATCTGAGCCAATATGCCTGCCATACAGCGGCTCATCTGGACCCATTAGTTCGTTACCTGCAGGGTAAAGATCTAAGTGATGTACGCAAAATAGGAAAGGATCCATTGTCTCCCTAACAAAACCCATTTGTTTGTTGGTGATGACTTTTCTCGACATAATTAACCCTCTTGTAGCATGTATTTAGAATAATTTAGATTGAATGATTGTCTTTTCTTTTTCCTGCAAGGAATCAAGTGACCATGCAAGGTCTAGGGTTGCTAATTTGGCTGATTTAATTGCTCCTTCAACAGTTCCAATCGGATGAGCAAAGGCATCACCTGCAAATTTTACGCGAGAAAAACCAGGGTCATGAGCGATTATTCTAGGTCTAGAGAACCTCCAGCGATGAGCATGAACTTCTGATTTTTCTATCCAGTTAAGTAAATCATTATCAATTTCTAATTTCGCCTGTTGCATGAATTTTTCGATAAGCTCTTGTCTTGTATCTTCCAAATTTTCCTTGGACCATTCGTTTTTCAAGTGAATAATTAGATTATTACTCTGCTCCCCTTCTATTCCGTATCTTATTTCTTGAATTGAATCGGTTTGAGTGTCGCTTAATTCTGGACAGGTAGAAGGTCCTGTAACGATTAACGTCCAATTTGAATCATAAGGATAGTTTTCCCATGTGATCGGTAAGTTTTCCATCAATTTGAAAGATTGTGGCAATGGACAGGTCACAATTACTCCATCAGCAACAATTTCTTTGCCTTCCTCTGTAGTTATTGTCACCTTTTCTTCTGATTCTGAAACATTTTTCACAGTGATTTGACAATTGACCTGAATACCGGAGAGAAGCGATTTAATGTTGGAGTCGGCATGATTTAGTTCGCTAATATTGTCAAATAAGTGTGTTGCTTCATCTATTCTATAGAATTGAGAATTACCGTGATTATAGATTCCAGTTGGTCTGATTTTAGTTGATGACCTACCACCGGGTATCGTTCCCTTGTCAATAACTTCAACATCATATCCAAGGTTATTCAAGATAAATGCGCAATATGCTCCGCTATACCCGGCTCCGATAATGACAATCGGATTCTTTTGTGAGATCGGTTTTCTAGAAACATAGGATTCATATCGGCTAAAATCTAGGCGGCTTTTGTGTGTTTCAATATCCCTTTTTCTTACTACACCCATTATTGGAAGAGGGGGATAAAATGCACGGTCGAACAGACCATGACACCATTGCACACCTGCTATTGAGGAAGGGTCCCTGCCATCCAATGCATACCTGTCATTTAGATGCTGAGCCATTTCGAGAGATGTCTCTACATCAGTTGTCCACTGTGGAATTGCTTTGCCCCATGTCATTCTCAAATTATTATGTAATTCACCATGTCTTAGCAATGATTTTTGACATAAGTTCCACAAATCTGATTCACTTTTTCCCAATTCTAACTCGAATTTGTCCAGTGTGTTATACCTTGGGTCATCAGAAGTTGTATTCCAAGAATCTATAGCCCATTGAGGTAGATTTTCGACTCCATAAGGGTCTGAACATGAGTAAACATGATGCCAGGCATGCTCTCTGAAAATCATTAACTCATCTAGAAATTTTTCTGCAGATTTTGTTCCAACATCACTTGCTTCCCTTGCAATTTTCATAGTGGAAATAAATCCATAGTGAATCGCACTTGATAAGCGTGAGACACCCTCTGGATCGGCAGCATTGTTTCTTCTTCGGGCATAGCCATGTATCCCTTTCCGTAAGAACTCATCCCACTTTCTTAAAGCTTCAATTTCTCCACCCTTAAAATCCCAAACAGGATGATTTGTCATATCAATATCACACTTGGAAATTAAATCAAAACCATTTCGTAAATTCACAATATCTTTGTCTATGTCAACTGGATTGAATGGAAGGACTCCTTCAAATGACCTGTTTTCCACCTCAACTAACGGATAACTTTTTCCAATTCTTCTCTTTCTTAACTTCTTAGTAGCATCACGATATCTAAATGGTCTATCCATGGACTTTCCAAAGACAGGCATGGGCACAACGCAATGACAATCAACTTGCAAAATAGGACACTCAGCGCTTCTTGCAACGGATTTAACCCAATCTTTCCAAGGCGGTAAAGGAAAAAGGTCTGTAATGATGATGGATGCGATTTTTCCTAGTTCATGCAAGGCTTTCCCTCGATTTTCATCTCTTGATACATTCAGAAAATAGTCTAATTCTAATCTCTTGCAACCTTTTTCCATATCAACGGCAGCATCGAGTAGTACTTTGTGATGCCTGGGACTGGCATGTGGATATCTCTCATCAATGCCTTGGTAAACAAAGACAGGTAGTCCGAGGGACGAAGCAATCAACCTTCCTGCATCAATAGCGGGATTTTCGTGAACACGAAGAGAAGATTTTAGCCATATTACGACTGGTCCGTTAGAAGTAATCTTGTTCTTAGCCCCGACAATTTCACACCTTTCGGAGATATGCTCGGGTAAATTGAACATGCCTCTGGCTGGAAAAGACTTCATTTATACTAGCGTTTTTAGTTTGAAATCAAATAATCAACTATTTATTTAGTTTCGCATAACCATTATGAGTGACTTTACTGCCCAGCAAGCATGGGCAACTGCCCTTATTGCCGCGCCGTCACCATGCCAGGTGACAGCATTTGCTATTCCTGTGGGAGGCTGTTAAGCACGGGAAACTCCAAAACAGATGGAAAGTATTCCCTGCCAAACACTCCTAAGCAATTCGGTGTTGTCAAGACAAAAAGAGGGCGCAATGTCAATATATTGAGGAAAAGGAAAAATAGATTTAGATCTTTATTCATGCTGGCTTTCATTAGTTTCATTATGTTCTCTCCAGCATCCAAGGAAGCATTGTTTGGAGGTTTTACAGACTTCGAATCATTGCTGAATGAGCAAATTGCTCCTTACCACACCTATCCAGTCGAAAGTACATACTCATTGGAGCGTGAAATAGCCTTACAAAATACCGGGCCATCTGGCTATTTACTCGAAACAGTACCTATTCCCCTGGAAGTATCTTCACTTCATGAATCAGAAACTATGTTTTTAGCAGCACAGAGTAATGGTGCAGATATTAGTTCAAAGAGTCTTCAAAAAGTCAACTCTGTCAGTGTACTGATAGATGGTGAAACAATCACTATTCCAACGGATGGTTCAACCAGAGAGCGAGCGAGTTCTTACACAACTAATTCTGGGCATGAGGTTTGGTGGCCTAGCACAGGAAGCGGTGAAGATTTGTGTTTGCTTGGTCCTTGTATCAAGGTAAGAGTAAATATGCCTCAAGGATCCAATACAACATTCAGCATCGTTAGTGAAGTGACTTCTACAAGTTACTCTTGGTGGGAATCACCAAGAGTAAGTCCATTAATCGAAGGAAGCGAACTCGGAAGTAATTTAGACAGGAGCGGTGACTTTTCGGATATCACAAATCGTGCATCTAATAGAGATTCAAGTTTCTACACGAGTGAATTATGGTATGATAGAGGCAGCCAAGGCGGATGGGCGATTGATGCACAGCATGCAGAGGTCCAAGCCGCAGTCAGAAATATCGAGGCTATGCTCCCTGAGGGAGAATCCGAGAATGCATACGCCTTTGCTAGGTCAGCATTCGATTATTTGCATGCAAATATCCAGTACGATACTGAGGCAGACGCAATCGCAAGGTCTGGTCCTACCTGTTTGGCAGATGGTCTAGGTGATTGTGATGAGCAGACAAATGCATTTTTGTCGATATTAAGGGCTAAGGGTATTCCCGGATGGTATGTATTTGGTGCATTGACAGACAGTACATATTCTCAGTGGGAAGCTCACGCATGGGGTATGATTCTTCTCCCTATGAGTGATGAATGGTGTGATGAGCAAGGGATTCAATTGGACTCATGCTTTATTGAGGCAGCAGTTGATGTTGTTAACAATAAGTGGCTATTGCACACACCAACTGCTTACATCGATTGGATTGAATTATACGATACAAGCGGTGAAAAAGTAAATTCATACTACAGACCTGTTCTATCAACTCCAGGTATAAACAGGGTCAAGACACTCCAAACATATGGTGAGGTGGACCAATCAGGTGGTCTCTACAAAGTAAAATTGTATCCTGAGTCATTGAGGTGATATTATGTGGATTGTAATTGCAGGAGCTGGCAGGGTCGGAAAAGACATTGCTAGAGAACTGCGTAATGAGAAAAAATTCGATGTTGTCCTAATAGATTCTGATGCAACCTCGGTCAAGAATGCTCAATCTCTAGATGCTTTAGTTATCCATGGTGATACAAGAGATAGAAAAGTCTTGGAGAAGGCTGGTGTTCTGAAAGCAGATGCTTTCATCGCTGCTACAGATTCTGATGAGATGAATTTAATTGCCTGCATGATGGCTAACCAAGCTCATGAACATGCTACTGGTAAAAGTTTGAAAACTATTGCTAGGCTTAGAAATCAAAATTATATTGATGAGGCTAATGATGGAAATTTAAGCAAATGGGCTAGCGTTGATCATGCCGTTGATCCTGTGAAAGAAGCAATTTCTCAACTACAGAGTGGCTTGAGATCTGACGCAATAGATGCTGTAATTCCATTTGAGCATGATGCATTTATTCTTGAATTGAGTGTAACTGACAAAGCAACCCATTTGTTTGGAAAGACCTTGAAACAACTAGGTAATGAAGGGACAACGCCTCTTCCATTGATAGTTGGCGCTAAGAGTATTGGAGGGGAAAAAACAGTTCCCGGACCTGAATATGTTATTCAACCAGAAGACAAATTAGCAGTAACTGCCATGGGTGTAAATTCATTCAAGTCAATAGTGAAACTTCTCGGTCATGAACCGAAATCATTCCCAGAATCTCCAACCGTTGTAATTATCGGAGGTACACGCCTTGGAATGAGAATTGCTAAGTCGTGGCTGCGAACTGGTGCACAGGTGACCATTATCGAGGAAGACTTGCAAAAAGCAAACCAATTGATTGGATCAACTATTGGCTCAGACCCAAACTTCGAGGTTATTCAAGGAAATCACTTTGACGATGAGTTGTTAGATGAAATAGGGTACTCAAGTTTTGATGTCTGTATATCAGCTCTCGATGGAGACCACACCAACATCGCTGCATTAGTGATGGCAAAGGAAAAGGGAATTGAAAAAACTGGTATGATACTAAAGGATGATGACCTGGTTAACATCGTCAAGAAAATGGGCATTTCTTTCTCTGTTGACATTAAACACGTAGCAGTGAATACAATACTTTCCCGTCTTCATACAGCAAATTCAGGTACCTTTGCTATACTTGCTAAAGTAAACAATGTGGTTGGTTTCAAGGCAAAAATACCGTCAGGGAGCAGGTATATTGGTAAAACCCTACACAACATAAACTTAGGAAGAAATGTCAGGGTTGGATTCATTCAACGTTCGGATAATTATGGGAACAAGAAAACCTTTGACCATACTGGAACAAAAGAATTCATTGAAGGTGATCAATTAGTTATTTTCTGTGAACAAGACAAAGTTTTGGATTTAATGAAGAAATTCGAGGTGTGAAATACAAAATGCGACATGATGTGATCTTTCTAATCATGGGCTATGTCTGCCTTGCAGTAGCTCTACCACTATTGGTAATTTGTGGAGTTTCAATTGCTCTTGATGAATTAGAAAGTGCATTAACAGCCTTTTTAGGACCAGCAATATTTTCCGCAATTTTTGGAATCATATGCCTGAAATTTGTTGCCGGAAAGGAATCAGCATCAAGATTAAGGGATAAGGAAGCCATCGTAGCGGTTGGTCTATCGTGGTTATTTGTCGTATTGGTAGGAGCCTTTCCTTATTGGTTGGGAGGAATGTTCTACGGACCATTTGTTGATGGAGCCACAACCGAACAAATTATCCAAGGATTCTTTCATTCATGGTTTGAATCAATGTCTGGTTTTACTACTTCAGGTTCGACAGTCATAGATCCTCTTTCAAGTCCTGCTTGTGCTGTGGTGGTTGATGATTGCATAAATGCACAAAACAAGGGTCTGCTTTTGTGGAGAAGTTTCACTCAATGGCTAGGAGGCATGGGTATCATCATGCTTGGTATGCTAATTCTTTCAAGGGTACTTGGTGGAGGAATGACATTAGCAAGGGCTGAGTTAACTGGTCCATCTCTGTCGAGGCTAAGGCCTCAAATTTCGAAAACTGCCAGAGACTTGTGGTTAATTTACATCGGCATGACGATTTTGTTATTTGTGATGCTTCTCTTAACTCCCCAAATGGATTGGTTTGATGCTCTAAATCACTCCTTAACTACCGCTCCAACTGGTGGCTTTTCAACAAGAGATGCTAGCATAGCATATTACGATTCTTTCGCAGTTGAATCTATTATTATCTTTGGAATGTTTGTAAATGGTATTAACTATACTCTACTGTGGTTCTTAGTATTCGAGAAAAAATTCTTCCCAGTTTATGATGATGAAGAGTTTAGAACCTATTTTATCATTATCTTCGTGGCCTTTTTGTGTATTTTTATTGCATTACTTTCCTCTGGTCTTGGAAGGGCATTCAGAGATTCGCTTTTCCAAGTGGTTGCTCTTGGTACATCATCTGGATTTGCTTCTGCTGATTACATGGCTTGGCCTGCATTCACCCAGTTCATTTTGCTCATACTCTTTGTTTTTGGAGCATGTGCAGGTTCAACATCTGGTGGTTTGAAGATTTTAAGGGGTCAAGTAGCCGTCAAGTATGCATCTAGAGAATTATTACAACTTGCTAATCCTAGAAAAGTAATCGCTGTTAGAATGAACAAGGATGTAGTAGCTCCGGAAGCGATTAGAATGGTTGTTGGAATGCTAATTATTTGGATTGGTTTAGTGCTTGTATCAAGTGTATTTATGTCTCTTATTATCCCTGATGAAACATTCGAGAGTATATTTTCATTAGTCGTTTCATCACTCGGAAACGTTGGTCCAGCAATGGGTGATTTTGGCCCGACATCTACATGGGCTAGAATTCCATCATCAGGCTTGCTTTTGACGAGTTTCTTGATGTGGGCAGGGAGGTTAGAATTACTCACTGTGGCAATTATATTCCATCCAAAAACATGGAGGCTTGATCCTGGGGAGCAGAGAGTTAGATTGTTATCTTTGTTTAGAGGAAAAAATGACGAAGAAGAGACCAGAGATTGATATCAAAACAATGTCATTTGATTTTTATCAGGTTTAGGTTTGTCAGCAACCTCTTCGACTTTTTCCTCCGCTATGTTGATTTCTTCGACTAAATCAGGCATTTCAAGATTAGAAAGATATTCTTGGAACTCTTCGTCGTATTTTTTCATTAATTCTTTTGTTGTCCTATGACTCATAGTTAGACCTGACAGATTAGCATGCTCATCAGAAGTCAGTCCTAAACTAAAGGATAAAGAAAAATCCTCAGGATTTCCCAAGGAACTAGATTTTGACATAGTCGCATTAAGTATGGGCAAGAATTCTTCCTTCACAGACTGTGATGATGCTCCACAGGTTTCTTGTAACCTTTGTACAATTGAACTTTTTACTCCAGATGACCTGTTCCTAAAAGTTGGATTTGAGGCATATACCTTACCTTGGATTGAATTCGGGTTGGTTATACTCGCACTCAAGCTTGAAAGATGACTTGACCAGTAGGTAGAACGATGACCGGTGTTTCTAAACATGGAATTTTGTGCTTTGTCAGCAAGAGATAATGCCTGATTTGCAATTGGAAGCGACTCCTTAGATTCTATAATTCTTGGATTATTAAAGTGGATCCAAGCCAATAGTTGTCCTGGGTCTAAATCTATCGCTCTGCCCGCTTCAACTGCTCCTTCAGCACTTCTTGACTTGTATAGAACCTCTAAACCATCCCATATTTGCAGGGTTTGATCCCTCTGATTGATCTCTAATTGTTTTTGGACCATTTCTGAAGTGAGGATTGTTGCACCCCCTGCACACATAACTTGCAGGTCTCTAACTAGGGCTCTGAGGTCTCCGTGGTTACTCTTTGCCAGTAAGTTGATGGCCTTCTCATCGAATTCCACTTCTTCTCCTCTCAAAACACGCTTTGCTATATTTCGCAGAGCAGTTTCCCCGACTCTATTGAAATTAATTTTCAGTGTCATCCTTGTGAATCTATCTCTGGTGCTCCTCCAATTACTTCTGCCCCAGAATCTCATTTCATCATTCAATGCAAGTATTACTGGATTTTTGGTCTGTTGAAGTAAATTTAGCAACTCAGCCTTTCCTCCATGATCCCCTTTGAATTTCTTATCCTCATCTCGCGAAGAAATCGCTTTCTTCACGTTTTCCTCGCTTGCTTTTCTTAAACCTCCGCCGATATGGTCAACCTCATCGATTAGAATTATCGTTTTTTGATTTGATTTTGACGGGTCATGAAATAGCGATCTATGGGTGGCTCCTTGGGTGGCAGCCTTTCTTATCTCCGCAGCGTTTCTGGCATCACTAGCGTTCAACTCGATTACATTCCAATCCATATCAGATGCAATGGCTCTGGCAATGGTTGTTTTTCCAACTCCTGGGGGTCCAACTAACATGATTCCTTTCTTTTTTGGAGTGCCATTTTCCCAACCCTTGAGCCAATTTCTAATTGATTGTCTCTGTTTGTCATTCCCTTCTAATTGGTACTCAGAAGTTGGACGGTACCTCTCGGTCCAATCATCAACTTCAGCCATAATGGCTAATCATTGACCGAGGTTATTGAACATGACGAAATAAATCACTCATTAAAATCAATTTAGAAATGGTAAATCTGAAATTTTACATCTATTTTGCTCACCAGTATCTCTGTCTCTAAGAGTAACCGTATCATCCTCCAGCGATTGATGGTCTACGGTAATACAAACTGGAACTCCAACTTCATCGGCTCTTGCATATCTTCTGCCGATGCTTCCTGATGCGTCATATGAAGAAAATACTCCTTTGGTTGAACACAATTTTAGATGAATTTGTTTTGCTAAAGTATCCATTCCATCCTTCTCGAATAAAGGAAATACACTCACGTCAATTGGAGCAATATCGGGCTCCAAAGATAGAACGCTGTACTCTTGCCCCTGCTTTTCTGTTTCTGTCCAAGCATGGTCAAGAATATGCCAGATGATTCTATCAATTCCGAAGGCAGGCTCGACGACATGTGGTATGAACCATTCTCCTGATACTGTTTCAATCTCTTGTTCACGTTTTACATGCTCTGGAAGCACTTCAATGCTCTCTCCACTTTCAAGGGTTATTTGTACAGGGAATTCAGTTTTTGCAGGTAATTCTTCGACAGCCTGTTTTACCTTTCCAGCAAGAGATCTAAATGCAGGTCCTGCTTTTGCCCCTTCAATTGTCCACCTATCAATTTCCCTTGTGATTGGCTGCTCAAAACTCCTCCATGCTCGGAGTGATTTTCCTGTCGCTTTTTCATGTGCCTCAAGATCATAACATCCTCTGTGTGCAATTCCAACACATTCAACCCAACCGTGCATACCATGAATTTCAGCATCCCAGCAATCCGTTGCATAATGAGCCATTTCATCGCTTTCATGCTGCCTGAATCTCAATTTATCTCCATTAATTCCTAGTTTGATCAATAAATCATGAGTATGAGCCATGAAAAATCCGACCGTAGGATGTCTGATTATGGATTGTTCTACCGCTTGTTTGATGGTCATATCGACCTCTCCTTCAGTTTCTGAAATTAGTACTATTTTTTCATTCCAGTTAGAAAAATCATGCTCTACTTCTGCCACTGGGTCTATGAAATATTCAAGCTCAGCCATGTTAAATTCTCTCAATCGAATCATTCCCTGTCTGGGTGATATTTCGTTTCTGTATCCTTTCCCTACCTGGACTGCTCCGAAAGGCAATCTCTCTCTGAAGTGACGGTATATTGCAGGAAAGTTCGTGAACATACCTTGAGCAGTTTCAGGCCTCAAAAATCCATCTCTGCCTGATTGACCTGCTCCTATTTTTGTATTGAACATAAGGTTTTGAGCAGTAACCTTACTCCACTCAATTTTACCACAAGAGGGGCATGATGGGTTTGATTCAAACAATAATTTCTCTAAATCTGATTTGCTCAGTGAGTCCGGATTTGGATGGAAAGATTCCAGCAGTGTATCTGCTCTTGAGGATTCTCCGCAAGCACCACATGTAGTCATGTAATCGGAAAATTCACCGACATGTCCACTCGCTTCTAGGACTTCGTAAGGGGTAACGGTTGGGCAGGAAATTTCTACTACATTTCCAAGGGAGGTCCAGTGCTCTAGCCACATTTGGTTGACTTTATTTCTAAGCCTTCCACCTATGGGGCCGAAGTCATACAAGCCTTTTGAACCACCATGGATTTCGAAAGCAGGTAAAATAACTCCACGTTGCTTGAGCATTCTTGTTAGCCGCTCCATCCTTTCGGGTTGCTCGCTACTCACCTATCCACCTCGTCAAGTCCTAGAGCATGTAGTTTTCAATTCTTTCATAGGAATTTTGTTCTAGAGCCCAAACATTTGACACAACTTAAACATAATCAGCAACTGGGTTGTACATGGGTCAAGCCATGGTTGCGATAGTGCAAGACCAATGCACTGGTTGTGACATGTGCATAACCCATTGTCCATTCGAAGCTTTGCTTCCATTAAATTTCAATCCAGAAGGCAGGAAGCATAACAAAAGACCAGTAGTTGTAATCGAAGAAAATTGCGTAGGTTGCTTGTCTTGCATTGGTTCATGTCCAACGAATGCATTGTACGAAGTAACAAACCCTCCTATCTCAATCCATTCACCTTTGCTAAATCCTGAATCAAGACCCGACGTTATCAGGATAAACAGGTGGGGCAAAGGTGGGAATAAATGGGCATGATTTTTGCTTCACCTTTTAACCGAAGAATATAAGAAATCATCACTATCACTTCGACACACTGGGATGTGTCAGAAAAAATGCCAAACATTGAGTATCTTGAGAATCCTTTGGAGACAGAGGAATTGTTCGAGCGTCTCAGTGCTCCAGTTAGGAATTGGTTCAGAGATAAATTTCCTGATTTCACAAGGCCTCAAAAATTAGCAATTCCCTCCATCATGAGTGGAGATCACCTCCTTCTTTGCTCTCCAACTGGTTCAGGTAAGACATTGACAGCTTTCCTTACGGTAATTGATAGACTTGTCAGGTTAGCACTGGAGGGTGATTTAGAAAACAGAGTTTATTGTGTTTATATTTCTCCAATCAAGGCTCTTGCAAATGACATCCAGAGGAACTTGATACAACCATTGTCAGAAATCTCCGAGAAGTATCTGCCGGATAGAGCTCAAGAGATCAAAGTGGGTCTTAGGACTGGAGATACAACACAATCAGAGAGGCAAAAGATGCTTCGTAATCCACCTCATATCATGATCACTACACCTGAATCCTTGGCAATTGCAATAGCTAGCCCAAAGTTCCAACCCATCGTCAGTGAAGTTGAGTACATGATTATTGATGAGCTTCACTCACTTGTTCCAACAAAGCGTGGGGTTCACATGAGTCTTACACTTTCCTTCCTAGATACCTTGCTGAAAAGACCGGTTCAGAGGATTGGTATTTCAGCAACAATGGAGCCTTTAGAAACAGTAGCTGAGTACTTAGTAGCAAGTGATGATAGGGAGTCTCGCGGTGAGAATCAAGGGGTAAAAATTGCGAAAATATCAGGCTCGAGGGAACTAGACCTAGACATACTGATAACCCATCCAAAATTTAGCGATGTACCAGTAATGAAAATATTGGAGTCTAACGTAGAGGCAATTGCAGATTTGATTGCTGCTCACACTACTACACTAGTATTTGCAAATACTCGAAAGATGACCGAAACAATCGTTCAGAAGTTGCGCCCATTTTTGGGAGAGTTGGTCGCTGGACACCACGGTTCTATGGACAAAAAGATTCGTCTTGACGTAGAGAGGAAACTGAAGTATGGACACCTCAGAGCAGTAGTTACATCATCTTCCCTGGAAATGGGAATTGACATAGGTTCGGTCGATTTAGTTATTCAAGTCGGTTCACCAGGTGACATTGCTACAGCCCTGCAAAGAATCGGAAGGGCAGGACACCACGTAGGTGGTATCCCAAGAGCCAGATTTTTGCCTAGTAGCGTGGACGATTTACTCGAACTTGCAGCGCTTCAGGCAGCGATACAGACCGGAGATATGGACCGACTGGATTTCCCAGAAAACTGTCTTGATGTCGTTGCACAATTCATGATCGGACTTGTTATTATCAATGATATTGATATGGATGAAGCCTACGAAATAGTGGTAAATGCTTGGTCGTATCGTAATTTCGAATATGATGATTTTATCGAAGTACTAGATATGCTTGAAGATGAAAGAAGAATTTGGATTGATTGGGAAGAGAACATATACGGAAAGCGCGGTTATACAAGAATGATTTATTACACGAATGTAGGTACAATTGCGCCTGATAATTCCTATCTCGTGTTCAATGCAGAAGGGTCAATTCTTGGGCAACTGTCCTCATCCTTCGTAGCAAATTTAAGGCAAGGAGATGTAATTCTTTTGGGTGGTTCCACCTACAGAGTAACAAATATTCAGGGTACTAGGGTCAATGTTACTTCTGTAACCGGATATAGGCCAACAGTCCCTTCATGGTCTGGTGAGGCTAGGTCAAGGTCAAGAGAACTATCCAGTGCTCTGCTCGATTTGACAGGAAATTGTATCACAGCAATTCGTCGGGAACTTGATTCTAGGTCTTTCTTGCAAGAAGCATATGGTATGAGTGAAGACGTAGCTATCACAATATCAAGACATATAGAAGAACACTCTGCAGATTCTTTCCAGGTTCCTGATCCAACACGAATATTGGTCGAGCAAATCATATCCTCTGGTCATCCTACATACTTGATTACAACTTGTAGGGGTAGAGGTTTCAACACCGCTCTTGGATATTTTATGGCAGGATTAGCAGAATCAGCGGGAATTGTTGTCATAGAGATGTCATTTGATGAAAATGGATTGCTTCTTAGGACCAGCAGAGAAGTAGATCCAGGGGAAATGTATCAGGCATTCAGAAGCAATGATCATATCGAGGTGATTGAGAGATACTTGATCGGAACTCAAGTATTCGAAAAGAGATTCAGGGAAGTCGCCGGAAGGTCGATGATTATTCCAAAAAGAATTGGAGCAGACGAAATTTCTCCACAACAATTTCAACAAAAGGCAGATGCATTGCTGAAGAAGCACAAATCAATCGATGAATCTTTGCTGATGAGGGAAGCGAAGAACGAAATTCTCTACGGGGATATTGATGTCAAAGGCTTGAATCAATTCTTACAGGCATGTATTGACGGAGATGCAAGAATTGTTCACTCAAGAGTCAGTGTTCCATCTAGACTGGGAATGTCGTTGTACATGTCTGCATTTGAAGACCTGATGGCTATGAAAACTAGAGCATTTTTGGTTAAAGATATTGATTCAGCGGTTCTAGAGAGATTGCTCGGTAGAAGGTCCCTTGCTACTGAGCTCTCGAAAGATGAACTCAGTAAATATTACAACGATAAAGCACCAGTTCCAAAATCTGCTAATGATCTATACAAATTAATGTCCAGAGGTGGAGGTCTAGATCGTTCATTTGCTAACCCTCTGTATAAAGAAAAGCTAGAGGGTATCGAACTTGAAACAATTAGAGGTTGGGTTGAAGAATTATGTCAATTAGGTAAGATTACGAAATTGGACAAAACTGGCAACGAAGTTTTGGATGGAAAATGGTTTAGCCCATACATGGCTGAAGTGCACGGGACATTGGGAGTTCTCTCTAACCTTGATTCGAGCGAAAGCGATGACTTACGTAATCTAGACGTCTCAGATTTGTCTTTTGAAATAGCTTTAGAATTTGATAGTACAAAGCCAATCAAATCGAAAACCATGTATTTGCTTGACCCTCACGAAGCCTTGCGTGTAAAACTGATTGAATTGTTGGGTTCAGAAGGTCCGCAGACTGGTGATGACTTAGAAGCAAGGTTGCCCTTTTCAAGGAAAATTCTTGATAGAATTGTGCATGAACTGGAGATGAGAAATGTCCTATCAGTTGGTTTCTTTACACAAACTGAAGAAGCGGAGTATATTCTCAAAGTCGATGAACATAGAATTACCGGTGGAAAAGAAGAAGTTGTAGAATATCGCTGGGTTCAGAATTTGGTAATGGAGAAATCATTCCAACAATACGAAGATATTTTCGAAGCATTCGACAACCACATTATGATTCAAAAACAGCAAGAATTATTGTACAGAGTAAACGACTTTAGATTCAGTGATTGGAAAGATTTGCAAAATGACAGCGATGTTGTAATGGGAAGACTATTACACAACAGAATTGGATATACGGTAAAAAGTAACCTTCCTACTATTCTTGGTTTGAAACCTGACCCTTGGATTGGACCCATGGAAGAAGAACTCCTTTCAAGGGTTAGGGAAGGAGAAAATGTGACACGTCTAGAAATTATGGAGCACTATCCTAAAGGAGATGAGCACAGGCAATTGCAGAGAGATTTGAAAAATGCTCTCTCCAATCTCGAGAGACAACTAATCATTGCAAAGCAATTTGAAGAAGTCGCAGGAAGAAGGAGAAGACTTTCTCTATTCCACAGGGTTTACGGTGTTTATGACCCTCTTGATTTCAAGTCAGCCTTGGCAGATATGGTTAGAAGAATGGGACCAGTGAAAACAAATACTCTGAGGTTTTACATGACAAGGTCATTTGAAGAAATGACGATTGCATTAAATGAATTAGAAGAAGAAGGCAAAATTTCCAAGGTTACAGCACTCGTTCCTGAACCCGAGGATTTCTATTGTGCTCCTGATGAAGTGGAATTACTTCAAACACCTCGGAGAGAAGATCGTGCTCTTAGGATATTAACTCAATCTGATCCATACGTTTCCAGGTTTATTTGGGAAGTTCGCTCAACTTTGGACAGAGGGTGGTATCTACCAGTATTCAAAGGAGTTGACCCAGTTGGAAAGGTACTGATGTTCAAGGTAAACGATTACTTAGAAGTGAAAGACATTCAAATTCCTATAGCCTACATTGAGGAGTTCTGCAATGAGTTTGAAAAACTCTTAGCAAATCATTCGGATCAACTGATTGATGTTGCTGTTTTGAGTAATGTAAATGGCGAACCTGTAAGTTCACTTGAAGGCACGGTCCTAGATGAATTGACTAGAATCGGATTCAAGCCTGCTGGGGATAGATTAATTCGAGGAGGTGTAGTTGATCCAAAGCCGATGGAAATTGCAGAAAGAGCACTATTCCATCGCCATAACTTGCACCAAAACACCCGTTTGGAAAATGAATTAACTGCGCTGAAAGGTGTAAGGGAAGTAAGGGATGATTTCGCCCTCAGAGGTAGATGTGATATTTATCGGGTTGACTTGAAATCTATGGCTAGTGCACATCGTCTCCATCAGGGAACAAACTTGAGGTCTCATCGAGTATGGGCTACCTACGAGCACTTCCAGAGATTATTAACAATCAGAGGAGTTGAACCGGATGAAACCCTCTTGGATGTCTTGGAATTCTTTTCCACTAATTCAGATCCAAACCTATACAAGGATAGGTATGCCTTGACACAATCACAATTTAGGAAGATTATCCAGCCTTTGATTAGAACCGGACACCTCGTTCAAGATTTTAGAGGAGGGTTCAGAACTGTAACCAAATTAGAAGTAGATGATTGGATTGAGTACAGAAAAGAATACCTTAGAGAATTGGTAATGGATTTCCCTATTATTACTCTGAAGAGGCTTCTGAGTTTAGCGGGAACACCATTCAAGCCAGAAGAAATAGGTGCCGTCCTACATGAGTTCGAGCAAGATGGAACTCTTATCAAAGGATTCTTGATTAAGGACCTCCATGAGGTATGCTGGGGTAGAAAAGAATTGTTAGAAGAAGCGAAGAGTATTCCACCTATGAGGGATTTTGTTCTGCCTCCAAGTGACCCATTAGCACCTTATTTTTCAGGAGTGCTGAAAGAAAAATTCGGATTTGGTAGTGCCTACATTGTATTCAAGAACGCAGAACCTGTTGGAGCGTTCAAAGCCAATACTCGGAATAAAATGATTGAGGTGAAGGATTACGAAGGTAAAGAAGAGGCTTGGAGAATTGTTAAGGAATTCGCATGGGAACATCAAATGCCCCTTCATACTGAACTAAGAATTGGCGGGAAAAAGCTGAAGTGAAGGTTAATTTCTATACCAATTGATTTTAATGTTAGGAGTTCGTGCTTAAATCATGCAAAGAGGGCAAATTATCACAGCGCCGCTCATTCTTTCTATCTTCATCATCGCATGTTTTTCCCCAATTGTAGGGAACGCAACCGCTGATGTTAGCGATATAGAGATCTTACATACTCTTGAAAATCCAAGTAATGGACACACATATCATCTTCTTAGTGCTGCATCTTGGGAAGATTCTGCTCAAGCGGCAATCGGTCTGGGCGGGTTTCTGGTAACCGTTAACGACGAGGCAGAAAATAACTGGATTTTCGATAATTTTGGTTCCTTTGATAATCAAACAAGGCATATTTGGACTGGACTTAACGACGCTGATGAAGAAGGTGTATTCAGATGGCATAATGGAGAGCCCTTCTTTTACAGAAATTGGGGCACAGACCAGCCGAGTGAATCAAACTCCGAGGATTTTGTTCACATCACTGGAACTAACATGGGCAGCATCGAGCCAAATACCTGGAACGATCTAGAGAATGACCCCCAATATTTCCCAGTCTATGGTTTGGTGGAGATTGGTGAAGGGGCAGATTATGCCCTGCGCTTTGATGGCAATGATTACGTGATTGCAGAATCTCAAGGATTAAAAATTAATGAAGAAATTACGATATCAGCTGATATCTATCAATATGAAAGCGAGGGTACTCAATTCGTAACAATGTTGGGTGATTACGGGTATGGATTGTTCCTAAAGGACGGACGGATCGGTTACTCAGATGAATACTCATTATCTAAGAACCCAATAACCCCTGTTGATACAACAATTCCAGATAACCAATGGACCCAGATTGCAGTGACAGTTACAGTTGGAGAAGGAGGTTCGTTCTTCATTGATGGCGAATTAGTTCATCAATTTAGCCAGCAAGATGCTCAGATTCCACAAGGGGATTTTGGGAGTAACGATTGTTTTGAATCCGGAGATGATTGTGATGAATTATTCATAGGCAGAATGGGTGCAGGATGTGACTGTAATTATTTCAATGGGCTGATAGATAACCTAAGGATTGATTCTATTGACCGTTCTATCCTTGCTTTTCACGAAACTACTGAACAATCTAATGAAAGCGGAGAAAACAATACTAATTCCTCATCTAATCAATCAACAACCAATGATTCGAGTTTAGTATTGAATCTCCCTGAAGCAGATAATTTCACTATAAGTCTATGGTCCTTTGATGAAGGATTTAGTGAATTTACATACGATAACCAAGGCAGAGAGGGATTGATTGAAGGTTCAGCATGGGTCATGCCAGATGGTACAATTGTAGCACAAGCCATTGAACTGTACGATGGTGACCCAGTAGAAATGGAACTCAAAGAAGGTGACCTTTACTTATTTTTCTTTGATTTGCCAGAATACACGAGGGATGTTTATTTCGATATGTACAGTTGGAATTGGGATTGGGATGATGGCTTTGAGGAAGAAGAGCCTACTTTTGAGGCATACTTCGCTTACGATAGGATACCATCAACCTACGATTTCGATCAATACATTGAGGGGTATTGGTACAATCTATACCATGACGAATCATGGCCGACCGAGGGTACCCACTGGGTTTTAGTACAAGCAAATCAGGACGTTGATTCAGTATATGTTGAGGCATATTGGGATGTAGCAGAGGCTCCCCCCTCGCTTGATGATATGACTCAACTGAGAGATGGGATTCCAGTAACAGGGCAAACTATCGAGGGCGAAGACTGGCTAAATAACGGCGGAGGTAAAGGAAGGCAGTGGGACTATTATGGTGACATATACTCACTGTACTACTACATCGAGGTCACTGAACAATTGTCTGATCTTAGAGTACAAACTTACGGAGGTAGCGGACAGGTCAATCTTGCAATTTCATACGGAGGATTGCCAGATCCTTTCGATTATTGGGGTTTTGAACCAGGTTATGAAGAGGAGAATTATGAACAAAAAGAGGATTGGGACATTGGTCCAGGTACTGACAAAGAAGTCCACCTGTACGATGTCGAGCCGGGAACATATTATGTGACTGCTTATTCGATACGAGGGGCAAAATCCTTCACTATCGTTTCTGATTTCACAATTGAACCAACAAATAGCGAGCCTGATGAGGCAATCGCTCTAACCGAAGGAGTTCCTTATGGACCACTTTCGGGTTATGATGGATTAGAGCAATACTTCACGATAGAAGTACAAGAAGGCGTTGAAAGATTGGAGGTAGATTTAGATGATGGAATTGGCGAGGCAGAAATTAGAATAAGATTCAATACTGCTCCGGATTATGATAACTTCGATTACAAATCTAATTCTCCTGGAGCAGGTGATAAAATTGGATTTAACGACCCATTACCAGGAACATACTGGATCCTGCTAACCTCAGAACGAGTTTTCAGTAATGTAATGATTACCGCAAGTTACGAAGATAGATTTGTTTGGGATTATGATGGCACACCGATACAATTGTTCAACGGAGAAGAAATCAATGGAATTTCCTCTCCTGGTGGGGAGACTATGGAATTCTATGTTATCTTGGAAAATCCTGCCAATCTTATTGTCGAAACCTGGGGTGATTCAGGTGATTTGACCATCGAAATCGATGCTGAAGAATATGAATTCGAGGATTTCCCTGAAAGAGGAAGACAGGTAGAATTCGATGATGATTGGGAATATGGCGATGGAACAAATCAATTCGCTTACTTCGATTTTGCAGCAAATGGTAGAGTTGATATTTACTTAAATGCAAACTCAGACCTTGAAGAGGTTAGCATTGTTGCTGTTTGGGAGGATTTACCATTCCCGCCAACTGATGATACTGAAGAGCCCAAAGATAACAATGGGGAGATCTCTAAGACCTGCAGGCAGTTCCTGGAAGTTGAATATCGTGAGTATGATTTAGATGCAGACGGGACCATTTCAAAGTTTGAATTTGATAGGTCCGAACTTGGTGATGAAGATGATTTCGAGGAATTTGACATTAACTTAGATGAGAAATTACAGTTCAATGAAGCTTTAAACGCATTTTGTACATGTGAAAATGAGTTGGAAATAGTATGGTCTGAAATGTCATCTGATTCAGATTCAGTGTCTGTGAAGGCTCTTATGAATCACGAATGGTTGAATCTGTTTGATTTCGAAACAATTGACAGAAATGGAGATTTCGTGATTGACTTTTCAGAAATGGAGAGGGAAACACTAGCCTGTGAAACCACATTCAACGCATATGATTCAGATGGCGATGGTGTGGAAGATGATGAGGATGCATTCCCTGATGACCCCACTGAAACCATCGATACTGATGGAGACGGTGTTGGAGATAATGCAGACTTGACTCCTTCAATCAGTAATGACATACTATGGCTTGTTGGAGCAGGGGTCTTTGTTCTGTTAATTGGGGCTGTTGTAATAATTGCAAGAGGAGGAGGTGAACAAGAAGATTGGAGCACACAAAAGCAATCTTTTGATGAGCAAATGCTTGGTTTAAGTCAGCCCGAGCCTTCATTTTCCTCCAACGAAATCAACGTTGACACTCCTTCCGACGGAATCGTCAACTCCGATACGAATCCTGGGCTTTCTGTCCAAAATCAAATTGAATTGGCGAGTTCCATAGAACCGAAAATGGCACAGGAGATGCAATCATCAACTGATTATTTCACGTCGGGTAAAACCGATTATTCAAGCGATTTGGGTGATTTATTCAACAACGGCTCAGCCTCTGCACCAAGCCCTGACCTGATGGGTGTTATACAGTCAGATGGAAGAGAAATGATCGAGTACCAAGGTAAGGTATGGTATAGGTCAATCAATGGAAACTGGGAAAACTGAATCAAATACCAAATATCAATGATATTTAGGTCAGGATTGCTTTAGTTTCCTTGCCTTTGCTATGGGTTCCAATAGATTCAGGATATGTTTGTGGAATTCTGGTAACATCTGGAACATAATCGTAGCCATCAAGAACATCGCAAATAGGGAGACAACTCTTGCAGCATAGGTGTGAGCGAACTCGAACATTCTAATCCCCATCCACTGCCAATCGGGGAATGTGTCATAGAGGTAAATGATGCCTGCATTTCTGAATACGTTCAAAATATGAATTGTCGGAACCGTTAGAATTAACGCTCTAATCTTTCTTTTCGCATCGATATTCAAGACACTTATTGCTCCAATGAAAACTATCATTGATTGCAGTGCTGTACAAGCTAAAACGATATTAATTCCAGTATAACTTCCATCTGACCACATCATTCTTGTCTGAATAGGGTATTCCCCATATGGGTTAGCCCAGAACCACTTGTTACCATCATAATTTTCCCACAGGACAGGCCCAGTTGGGGTGTTGATTACGGTATCCCCGAGCGTGACAGCATCGATACCTGAAAAAGTCAGCATCCATGCTGTTTGAGAGGCTACAAATTCTATTCCTGCTACTGAGATGTATGGGATGTGTGCTACTGCAAGGTATGGAATACCAGCAAAAGCCATCGCTCCCCGGAACCATACCAATGTCGAAATTTTTTCATCTTCTGCCTTAAACTCCCAATATGCAAATCCTATTGAAATAGGTAAAGCTAGGGAAGTCATTGTCGTCAAAACAGGGTCATTATACTCTATATAATACTGGGCATCATCAAAAAAGAACAAACCTGTAAGCACCCAGCCACATGCCGCTAGATGTTTTGAAAAAGTCCTTTTTTTCATACCCCAACTAATTCCGAGTAGCAGCAGACCAGTGGCTCCAACCAAAGTTGCCCACTCCTCAGGGAATATCATCAGATATCGCCAGATTGGAGTTCTTATTCAATCCTTACCTCTAAAGGTGTAATGCAACAGCCCCATTTATGCCTCAACCTAAAGCGATAGCGCATTGGGGCTCGGTTGATTCATTACCAGAGAATTGGAATGGAGCAATTGCGTATTTAGATCGGGACGGAGTCATCAACAAAGGACTACCTAATTATGTAAAATCCTTAGACGAATTAGATATTTTTGACAATGCACTAGAATCTATAGAACGACTAGTAGGTCAGGGATACATCGTATGTGTTGTCACTAATCAATCTCAAGTTAGCAGGGGATATATGTCTAAATCAGATTTGGATGTGATTCATTCTAAGTTACTAGAACTCAGCAAAATAAGGTTAATTTTGACATGCATTCATCACCCAAATGATGGTTGTAATTGTCGCAAACCATCTCCTGGGCTGCTCAGATTGGGTGATGATTTACTCAGAGGTTCGAGTCAATTGTTTGAATATGTTGTTCAGAATCATGTTGTTGATGATGACTTCTCAAGAGTTAATTGGTGGTCGGATAGAAAGCCCAAACCACAGCATGCCCTAGATGTAATGGTTGGTGATAGGAGAAGTGACCTTGGTGCAGGATGGGCTGTTGGGGCTAGGTTATTCCAAACAAATAATCAAAGTGGATTGATTGATGTTATTGAAGATATAATAACAGGAAAGGACGGGGTTGAATTCAACCCAGTATAGGATTGTGATAAGATGGGATATCTTGGCTTAGATGATACTGATTCCCTAAAGGGAGGATGTACCACCCATCTGTTCTCAAAAATACTAGGTAATTTGCCGGATTATGCAACGATGATTGGGTTGCCTCGCCTTGTAAGGCTTTATCCATTCGCACAGAGAAGGACTAGGGGAAACGCAGCAGTTTGTGCAGAGATAGAAATTAAAGATGGTTCTGAGGATGAGTGGCTAAATTTCTTAGATGAACTTTGGGATAAAGAATTGAGTAATTATGTGGGTATTGTGGCTGAATCAGAACATAACAATAGAGAGCAGTATCCAAGCGACCCAGGATTAGTTTGGTTTGACAAACAACCTGACAGGAAATTTTACTATTCTTGTGTACGAAGAGAAATCAAAGCAAATCGACTACCAAATGCCGTTTTCTCTAGAGGAGGGCATGGATTAATTGGTGCAACCGCAGCATGTGCTTGGCACATGGCATTTGTGACATACGAAACCATCGCTTACCGGTTAGAATCTAACATAGGGAAACAAAGGAAAATCTGTTCTGATACTTTGGGGCAAATAGATGCTGTAGAAGGTACATTTTGGTCTAGAGATCCTTCAAATGGAAAAGGATTAATCGCTCCAAGAGGACCTTGTCCAGTTCTATTTGGAATTCGTGCAAGAGATGCAGAAACCTCTGAAATGGCTTCAAAGATGATGATTGATTCAGAGGATTGCGAACAAGTAGATTTCTTTGCAACATTTGCAACAAACCAATGCTCTGATGATCACATTTCGGGCACAAATACCGGAGTTGTAAAAGAAATCAATGTATTGAAAAATGGTCATGTTGCACTCACGGTCAATAAAAAAACATGGATGGCTTTTAGAAGTTCAGGGGATGTGAAAAACCTAGCACAATCCTTGAGAAAAGGAGATGAGTTATCTGCAAAAGGTCTCTGGAAAGATAGCCAAACACTTCATCTTGAGAAATTAATGATATCAAGAGCGGTTCCAAGGGATAGGAAGCGACCGCTTTGTACAGATTGCAATGTTAGAACCAAGTCGATGGGTAAAGACCAAGGGGTCAGATGTCCAAGTTGCGGTGAGCGTTTCAAAGCTTCCTGGGAATACTCCAGCACAGATGAACTTGAAGGCATTTGGAGCCAGCCGCCTTTGGATTCAAGGAGGCACTTAGCAAAACCCGTTGAATGGGATTAAGCCTTTAGAAAGAAACATATTCTTCTTGCTAATGGTAATGACATGGAAGATTACGAGCGTACACAAATGATTGTTCGAGTTATATTATCAATAATCCTACTGGGTCTGCTGATTTTTATCTACAAAAAAGCCCAACAAAACAGAACCAATGCACTTGCAACTGACGAACCCGCAATTGCAGGTTCTGATGTCCTCGAGGGTGGTGCGAAAAACCCAGAACAATTCGATGAGCCAGATGATGAAGCATTGGATATGATGGGTGAATTACTTGGTGAAAACGAAGAGGATTAATCCTTCACTTTGAAACCAGAATCTTCTATTACTAAATTTGACTTTTGTTCTTCATAACTTAGGATTCTATCTGATGAATTCTTTGATTTGTTCAAGCACAAAATTTCGAAATTAGATTCCTTCATTTGTTTCTCCCCTCTCACAATGAATTCGCTTTCTCCGGTAACATTTGTTCCAAGTTTTGTAATCAGGAGTAATTTTACATCATCTGGAATTCCCTTAGCAAGTGTAGCGATTGATTTGATAGAATCTGATGCGATCTTCCCTTGCTTTTCACACCAATCATCTAATACGAGCAGTTTAACATTCGGGAGTGAATTCGACAATCTAATCAATGAACTTACGGTTTGATCTAATTTACCCACTAGGTTCACAGCATGAAATTTCGACGATGATGTAATATCCACTTCGGCGAAAATTTGGGAAAACCTCTGCTCATTTGGAAATTCAGGGCTCACCCATAGAACTCTTCCTCCATCTAAGAGTGTGATTTTTGCAAGTGTTAAACCGAAACTTGAACCACCACATGAGCCTTCAACGCTCAGATGAGTTCTATTTGGAATATCCAAGTGCCCTCTCATGTGATTACTGATTAGTCTAGGGTGCTAAACAATTACGGTTAATTCAGATTGAATCTCATAAAGGCTTTTTTGCTTGTAGCATTACCGACGTTTATGTCAGGTACAGTCAGAGAGGGAGAGAGGATACCACGCAGAGAGTTGCCTGAGTTTGAAGAGGCTACCAGTTTTGCTGAAGCAGTTTCAAGAGATGGCATCATGGGTACTGCCTTTGCCGACAAGAACCAATACGGACCTGTTGGCATGATGATAATGCTATTCGTGGTAGCAGGAATCACTAGTGTAGTGCTCGCAATTTTGTGATTTTGGAGCAATATCCTATTTCATTCAGATGAGAATGTTCAAAGAGTCCCTTTACTGCCAACGCATATGGCATTCTGTCCATTAGACTACAGATACGGCTGTCAAGAATTCAAAGAAATTTGGTCAGAACTTGGAAGACATCAAAGGCAACTAGAGGTTGAGAGAGCCTTGATTTTTGCTCACAACCAACTAGGTAGAGTTAGCGATGAGGACTATGCTAAGATCGTTGAAATCTCAGACCCAAGCGTAGTCACAAAAGAACGTGTAAGCGAGATTGAAGCTGAAACTAGACACGACATTATGGCTCTGACCAAAGCCATGGCAGAGGCTGCTGGTGAGGCAGGTTGGTGTATTCACTTGGGAGCAACTTCCAACGATATAGTCGATACTGCAGTTGCTTTGCAACTCAGAGATTCAATTGTTTTACTTAGAAAACAACTGGTACAGTTAATTTCGGTTTGTGCAGATGTTGCAGAAAGAGAAAGAGACACTGTAATGCTTGGAAGAACACATGGACAAGCGGCAGTTCCAATCACTTTCGGATTGAAGGCAGCGGTTTGGTTAGATGAACTGAGAAGACACTTGATTAGATTAGATGAGGCAGCACCAAGGATTGCTGTCGGGAAGTTCCTGGGTGCAGTTGGTACAGGGGCTGCACAAGGAAAGAACGCCAGACAATTGCAAAAGATTATCCTCGAACATTTGGGTCTTGGTGTGCCACTAGCCACAACTCAGGTTGTTGGTAGAGACAGATACATCGAGTATGTTCATTGGTTGGGTAATACCGCAACTACTTGTGAAAAGATACTTACCGAAGTAAGAAATCTCCAAAGAAGCGAAATCGCTGAAGCAGGTGAAGGATTCGATGTCAAAAAGCAAGTTGGTTCATCCACAATGGCACACAAAAAGAACCCGATTAAATCAGAAAATGCTTCTGGGTTGGCTCGAATTGTTCGTTCTTTTATCACTCCATCCCACGAAAATGCAGTTTTATGGCATGAAAGAGATTTAGCAAATTCTAGTTCGGAGAGATTTACTCTAAGTCACGCATCAGCACTTTGTGAAGACGTGCTTGCAAAAACTAAGCAGGTACTCACCAATATGTGGGTTGACGCTGAAAGATGCATGGAGAACATAAAGTCACAAAGAGGTCTTGTAATGGCTGAAAAGGTAATGATTGAAATCGTTGACCACGGTATTCCTAGAGATGAGGCTCATGAAATACTGCGAACTGCATCCTTTGAGGCAATTGAAAAGAAACAAGAGTTGCTTGACATCTGTTTGAGAACTCCGGAACTCGCAGCAGCCTTCTCTGCTGAAGAATTGACGGCAATGTTCGATCCAATGAACCATATCGGTTTTTCTCAAGAAATTGTGGATGAGGCTGTAGAACTTGCAAGAAAGGCTATCTCTTGAATTCAAGATATCCTCTCACGCCATCCCAGACTTTTTCATAATTTAATTCAATTTTATTTTTCATGAACGGAGCATAAGTGACAAATGTCTCATATTCACCACCCTCCCCGTCAACATTGAATCTGTATTTTTCCGATAATATCCGTAGTTCCTGATATGATTCGGGACAAAGGACCTTTCCGAGCCAGGAATCATCCAAACCTTCGCAGGAAACACCTGTTATCATAACTTCAAATCCAAAATCAATTAATTCCGTCATATGTTGTTCCGGGTCTTGGTGCCAGATTGGAGTCCATATGTTGATACCCAAATCCTCTGTCATTCTCTCTAATCTTGATTTTTGATAATCCGATCTTATAGCGCCAACAACTATGCCATCGATTTCAAGTTTTGATAAAGCCATCTTTAGGTCCTCTATCTCAACTTCTTGCTCACCAGAACTTTCGACCTGAACCCAATCAACTCCAGCAGAACTGGCTTGTAATCCTACTAAATCAGTTGTTGGGATTTGAAACATGTAGGAATCTTCACCGGTAATCCGTACAGTTACTACAGCAACAATATCCCAGCCTTTACATTGCGCAGTCCACCATACCTTGGAGGAATCCTTTCCTCCCGATGATAGAATAGCAACTCGCATAGTACACCCAATCATTACTTGTGTTTGAATCATACCTAGACGAAAAGCAATGAAATCAGTGAGAGGGTTCAAGAGGGTGGATGTCCCCAGATATTTGTCGGCAGGTTTAGAGACCCCTATTTTCATAAGTCTCCGGCATCAGGAAAAACAGAGGTGCAAAAATGCAACCAAGCGGAAGAGGATACGACCACGGAATCACAACATTCAGCCCAGACGGTAGATTATTCCAAGTAGAATATGCTAGAGAATCTGTCAAAAGAGGAACTACAACGGCTGGTTTGAAGTTCAAGGATGGCGTAGTTCTAGTATGTGACAAGAGAATTGTTTCTAGGCTAATCATTCCTGAGTCAATAGAAAAGATGTTCAAGATTGACAATCACATCGGAATCGCTACCTCCGGTCTTGTTGCCGATGCTAGACAGTTAGTAGCAAGAGCAAGAGTCGAAGCACAAGTCAACAGAATCACATACGCTGACAAAGTACCAATCGATGTACTAGTTAAGAGAATTTGTGATTTTAAGCAATCATTCACCCAATATGGAGGGTCAAGACCGTTCGGTACTGCACTTTTGATTGGTGGAGTGGATGAGAACGGAATTCATTTGTACGAAACAGATCCATCTGGGGCATACCAATCATACCACGCTGGCGCAATAGGCAGTGGCAGAAACACCGTAATTGACTTCTTCGAATCAAAGTGGAAAGCCGGAATGACTCTAAATGCCGCAATAAAACTTGGATTGGAAGCTCTAAGAGATGCAACCGATGCAGAATTGAACAGAGATGCAGTAGAGGTTTGTGTAATTGATTCTTCAGGTTTCCAAGTCCTCGATAGGGATACTGTCAATAAGCAAATTGACAGATTGAAACCTCTTGAAGACTGAGATTTAGTACCAATTCGGTGGAAAAATGGTCAGTCTAGATGACGCAGTACTCGCTAGATTGGAGAAATCTGGGAAACGTTTTGAGATACTAGCAGATCCAGATTTGGTCGAAAAATGGAAATCAGACAATAGTTCTGTTGAACTTGATGATCTTCTTGCGATGGATGAAGTGTTCCACGATGCAAGAGGAGGAGAGAGAGTACCTGATGAATTGAAATTAGAAGTATTTGGTTCAATAGATATCCAAGAGATAATAAAAGTCATTTTCGATAAAGGAAGTATTCAACTAACCACTGCTCAAAGGAAGGCTAGAGTGGAAGTCATGCGCCAGAAAATCATCCATGCAATACACTCAGATGCTATTGACCCTAGGTCAAAATCTCCTCACCCGAGAACAAGAATCGAATTAGCCTTAGAGGAATCTAGGTACTCTGTTGACCCATTCAAACCTGTAGATAAGCAGATTGAGGAAGCCGTGAATAAATTAAGACCACTAATTCCTCTTTCCTTCGAACTAATTCAATTAGCATTCAAAATACCAAGTTCCGGCTATGGCAAGGCTAGCCAAATTTTGAGGAAATATCAAAGAAAAGAAGAATGGATGTCCGATGGTTCTTGGGTTTGCGTAGCAGAGTTGCCGGCTGGAAGAAAAGGTGATTTAATTTCCAGTGTAATGAAAGTTTCAAGCGAAGCAGAAGTTAGGGATTTGTGAATTTTGAGAAAATAACTGACATTTAAGAAGTGCAGGTTTTATGAACACTTGGCAGGTCGGTAGGCTTGGAGAGAAAAGAATGTCAGGAGTATCAACAGGCGCCGAGCCGCGCCTAGTGACTCCGGGCGCGGTCATTGGAACCGCATCCGGATACAGCGTAGGCAGTGGAGCCGTCGTCGAAAACAACAATATCATATCAACAAAAACTGGTTATGTTAAAGAACTTAACAACACAATTTCAGTTTCGCCTTTGAATGCATCTTATTCCCCAAGATCTGGTGACTTAGTAATTAGTATCGCAGTTGAGGCAAGAGCGAATCTTTGGTTCCTTGACATCAACGGTCCATTCCAAGCTTTGCTTCCTATGTCCTTAGCGCCATGGAAAGTAGAGTATGGAGCAACCAAAGAACATGCTGATGTCGGAGATGTCATGATAGCGAGAGTACAAGAAGTCGATGAGTCGCACAATGTTGTTGCAACAATGAAGGGTGTTGGTTTGAGGAAACTTGGCCAAGGTGCAATCGTACCATTTAGCGTCAACGCAATCGATGATTTGAGGGGAGAAGGAAATGAAATGCTTTCTCATATCAAAGAAGCATGTGATGCTAGAGTAATCCTAGCAGATAACGGTAGGGCATGGACTGATGCAGAGCCAGAGGGTGTATCTGCGCTTAGAGCAATTGCAGAGTTCGCAAATAACAACTGCCATAAGGCAAATTTCTATTCCGAATTGAAAGATTTTGTAAATAATATTCGAGGTGATAACTAATGGGTGGATACGGTGATGTACAGCTCCTTCGTGAAGATGGGCTAAGATTAGATGGAAGAAGAGTCGACGAGATGAGACCAATTGAAATTAAAGCAGGAATTCTTCCTGCAGCAGATGGTTCTGCATGGGTGCAACATGGACTAAATGTCGCAGTTGCAGCCATATATGGACCAATGGAGGCTCATCCAAGAAAGATCCAAAAGCAGGATAGAGCCGTTATTGATGTTAGATACAACATGGCTCCTTTCTCAACCTCTGATAGAATTAGACCTGGATTTAACAGAAGAAGCAGAGAGATTTCAAAAGTCACAGCAGAGGCATTGGAATCTGTTGTTCTCTTGGAAAGGTTCCCACGTTCAAAGATCAGAGTTGAGATTGAAATCCTCAGCGCTGAGGCAGGAACAAGATGTGTTGGAATCACAGCTGCAAGCGTTGCTCTTGCCGATGCAGGAATTCCAATGAGAGATATGGTAGTCGGCATTGCCTCTGGTAAGATCGAAGATACTGTTGTGCTTGATTTGGATAAAGCAGAGGATAATTACGGTCAAGCAGATTTGCCAATGGGAATTCTTCCTAACACTGGAGAGATGGCATTTTTGCAAATGGACGGAGACTTGAGCATAGAGGAATTTAATCTAGCTACAGAATACAATTACAAAGCAGCTGCTGAAATTCATGAGGAAATGGTCAGAGCCCTCAAGGCAAGGTTCGATGGAGGTGACCAATGATGACAAATGTTCCAAATTTGTTGAAACAAGAACTTGCTGAATTGGCAAGCAAAGACATGAGAATTGATGGTAGAGGACGTTTTGAAAGACAAGATGTAACTCTTGAAGTCGACTGCTTGTACAATGCAGAAGGTTCAGCTAAGGTGACATGGGGAGAGACTATCGTCTATGCTGGTGTTAAATTTGAGATGAGAACTCCATGGCCTGATAGACCTGCTGAAGGTTCGTTGATGTGTGGGGCTGAACTAAGACCTGTAGCAGGAAGAAAGTATGAACCAGGACCTCCAAGTCCAGAATCGATTGAACTTGGCAGAGTTGTCGACAGAGGAATTAGAGAGTCAGGATGTATTGACATGGCTTCTCTTTGTATCGTTCCAGGAGAAAAAGTCTGGGGGGTAATGATTGATATTCACGTTCTAAGCGACCGTGGAAACATTTTCGATGCCGCAGGATTAGCAGCAATCGCAGCTCTGAGAACTACAACTGTACCTGCAGAAAGATTTGATGTCGGGGAAGATCACCCGCTTCCTGTAAACGGTTGCCCGATTATTGCTTCATTCACTAGAGTTGGAGGGAGATTTGTTTACGATGCAAATGAGCAAGAGGAAATTGGTGGAGCCGAAAGAATCCACATTACATTAGGTGACGAAGGACACCTCCATTCCCTACAAAAGGGGTTAAAAGGGGTCTTCTCTCCGAGCGAATTCGCTGAGATTCTGAATGAGGCGCAGACACACTGTTCCGAACTTCGAGAACTCGTTGCTTCCAAGGAGGAGAACTAATGGCAAAGAGAACCCAAAAAGCAGGTGCAACGGCTAAGTTCGGTGCTAGATATGGTGTCAGCGTTAGAAGAAATTCTGGCAAGTTGATGGCTAAGAAAAAGGCATTGTACACATGCCCGGTATGCCAATACAAGAAAGTCAAGAGACAATCTGTTGGAATTTGGGCCTGCGGTAAGTGTGGTCACACTTTTGCTGGTGGTGCTTGGGAGCCCTTCACTAGAGCGAGTGAGACCAATAACAGAATCGTCAGAAGAAATACGGAAGGTGCAACAGCAGCTGACATGGCATTTATCGCTCAAGAAAGAGCACTTGCTTACGAAAGAGAACTCGAAGCAGGAACTACTGAAGAAGAGTGAGGCTAAATGGCAGATTTCTGGTCTGCTAGAATAACCATTAAATCACGAAACTGCGAAGCCTTGTCTTCTGCTTTAGCCACAGAAGAGGATGTGCAGATAATCAATGGTTCAATGAATTTCAAACTAACTGAGTCAAGAGCTAAAGACCTCAGAGCTATGTTGAATACAAGACTTAGATCACTTGCGGTTTGTGAGGAAATTGTGGAATTTATTGGTGATTCTCAAACATTGAATTGATGAAGGTTGCCGGTTTGGCAATAGGTGGTGGAAAGATGACGAACATGGAACAACTGCAAGTGGTAGTCTCAGAGGTTCAAGCCGCTAGGGCTCAAGTTGCAAATTTTAATGCACAACTGAATGAACTTGAGATGACAATCGAAGCGGTTAAACAGCAACCTGAAGGTTACTCTCTTCACAAAAATTTAGGCAACGTTTTGATTGAAGTCACAGATAAAGATAAATTAATTTCAGAGTTAGAAAATCAGTTG
>MDTD01181171.1_pt1 | contig 47684 bp, 48 predicted proteins | sample 811221 | NCBI WGS metagenome assembly MDTD01 (sample SAMN05326646, study PRJNA326480) | marine metagenome | isolation source: seawater | place: Pacific Ocean: South West | collected 2011 | reverse complement strand
ATCTAACTCAACTACTGGATTTTTAACTTTAATTTTTGCCATAAAAAATTGATTGATAAACTTTGATTTTTATACATATTAGGAAAAATTTAGCAAACTTAAAATTATGTTTAATACTATTTTTCCAAAAATTCATAAAGAAGGCTACAAATTTTTAGCTATTTCAATCATAGTTACATTCGTTGTCTTACTTTTCTCAAATTTATTAGGCTTTATTTTTATAATTATGACTGTATGGGTATATTATTTTTTCAGAGACCCAGAACGATATTCAATCAACGATGACTCATATTTAGTTAGTCCTGCAGACGGACTTATTACAGATGTATCTGAAAGATCTGGACCGGAAGAATTAAGATTAGAAAATACTACATACACAAAAGTAAGTATATTTATGAATGTTTTTAATTGCCATGTTAATAGATCTCCTACTTCAGGCAAAATAGAGGAAATTTATTACAAACCAGGTAAGTTTTTAAACGCTTCTCTAGATAAAGCAAGTGAGGAAAATGAGAGAAATTACTACAAGATAAAATCAACTAAAAACGGTGAAGAGATTGTTATTGTTCAAATTGCAGGATTAATTGCTAGAAGAATTGTTTGTGAAGCAGAGCAAGGTCAAGAATTGAAACAAGGTCACAGGATAGGAATGATAAGATTTGGTAGTAGAGTTGATATATATTTTAAAAATAAAAAAGTTTTGGCAAAATTAGGCCAAAACGTAATAGCTGGCGAAAGTCTTATTGCATCAGAATAATGGAACCAAGTAAAAAATTTAAGTTAGTAACTTCAAAAAAAACTAGATATTTGTTACCAAACATTCTCACTTTAGGAGGAGTTTGTCTTGGAATTAGTTCTATAAAATTTTCAATAGATGGGAATTTTAATCTTGCAGTCACTTTGATTATGCTTGCTGCTATACTGGACGCACTTGATGGAAGAGTTGCAAGATTAATAAAAGGAACCTCAGAGTTTGGAAAAGAATTAGATTCATTAACAGACTTTGTGAGTTTTGGCATTGCTCCTGTTTTAATTTTATACTTTTGGGAATTAAATAATTATGGCAAATTAGGATGGGCAATTGCTTTAATCTACTCTGTTTGTTGCGTTCTTAGACTAGCTAGATTTAATTTAACTAAGAACGATAATGACCAAGAATGGAAAAATAATTTTTTTGAGGGAATTCCATCTCCAGCAGGAGGCCTTTTAATATTGACTCCATTAATTTACGAATTAGCTGAATTTAATTTTAATTTTGATATAAAAATTTTTACACCTTTTTTGACTATTTTTATTGCATTATTATTAGTTAGTAAAATTCCAACTTTATCCCTAAAAAAAATATCTATCTCATCTAAAACAACAGTATTTTTATTACTTACTGCAGGAATAATTTTTATATCATTGTTATTTTATACTTTTGAAACTCTTTTAATTTTTGCAATTACTTACTTTTTTTCAATCCCTTTGAGTATTTTTATATACAAAAAACAACAAAAAAAATATTCCTCGAAAATATCTGATGAAGATCATGAAGATATTTTGTAATGAAAAAATCGAAAAGAGTTAAAAAAACTAACACTTGGAAAATAAAACAGCATAGAGATCAATTTTTTAAAAAGTCAAAAACTTTAGGATATAGATCAAGAGCAGCCTTCAAACTTATTGAACTCAATAATAAGTATAGATTCATCAAAAGTAATACGAATTTATTGGATTTAGGCTCAAGCCCTGGTAGTTGGTCTCAGGTTGCTAGTAAAATTATAGTTAATGGAAAAATTTTATCTATTGATATTAAAAAAATGGAACCAATTAACAATGTAAAATTCCTTAATAGCAACATTTTCGACACAATCACAAAAATTAAAGTAAAAAATTTTTTTAACGGAAATCTAGATGTTATAATTTCAGATATGGCTGCAGATACCACTGGTAGTAAGTCATTAGACTCAATTAGAACCAATAAGTTGTGTGCAGAAGTTATGAATTTTTCCCCACAAATACTCAAAAAAAAAGGAGTGTTAGTATCAAAAATATTTATGGGGGATGATTTTATTGAGGTAAAAAACTTAGCAAAATCTTTGTATAAAAACGTAAATTTTTTTAAGCCTGAGTCTAGCAGAAAGGAGTCCAAAGAAACTTATATACATTGTGAAGTTTTAAAGACTTTATAATTCTTAAAAATTGTATATAAGTTTATATGGTATCAATTAAAGAATCTTTAACATTTGACGACGTGTTATTGCTTCCGCAATACTCAGACGTTTTACCCTCCGAAACTGACATCTCACTTAATCTTACAAATAAAATAAATATGAAAGTGCCTTTCTTTTCCTCTGCTATGGATACAGTTACCGAGTCCAAAATGGCAATAGCAATTGCTAAAAATGGAGGAATGGGAGTAATCCATCGAAATCTTAGTATAAAAAGACAGACAAAAGAAGTAGTCAAAGTGAAGAAGAGAAAATTATTTGTTGGAGCAGCTGTCGGCACCAAAAGAGAAGATGTTGAAAGGGCTAAGTCATTAATAGCTAATGGGTGTGATTTAATTGTAATTGACACAGCTCATGGTCATAGCGAAAAGGTACTAAATACATTATCAAAATTAAAAAAAATAGATAAATCAATTCCTATTTGCGTTGGTAATATTGCAACCGGGGCAGCTGCTAAAAAATTATATGATTTAGGTGCAGATATAATTAAAGTGGGTATAGGACCGGGATCTATTTGTACAACGAGAATGGTTGCAGGCATAGGAGTGCCTCAAATATCAGCAATTATGGAGGTCAAAAAGGTTCTTAAAAATAAGAAAATAAAAATCATCTCAGATGGAGGTATAAAATTTTCTGGCGATATTGCAAAAGCATTAGCTGCGGGAGCAGATGCAATTATGATGGGATCAATTTTTGCTGGAACAGATGAAAGTCCTGGTAAGAAATTTGAATATAAGGGTAAATTTTATAAAAAATATAGAGGCATGGGTTCAATTGGGGCAATGTCATCTGGTTCGGCAAATAGATATTTCCAAAAAAATTTTAGAGACAAATCAAAATTTGTACCAGAAGGAGTTGAAGGAAGAGTAGGATATAAAGGAAATGTTTCAAAAATAATTTATCAATTAAAAGGAGGTTTACGTTCATCGATGGGATATATAGGTGCAAAAAATTTGAACCAAATACCCAAGAATGCAAAATTTATCAAAATTACCAAAGCTGGATTTTATGAGAGCATGGTGCATAGTGTTGAAATTACACAAAAAACAATTAATTATAAATTATGATGATAAGAATTTTAATAATTAACCTTATATTAGTCATTTTACCAAATGTGCTAGTAGCCAATACTCAATATTTTGAAGAAGGTCTAGATCTTTTTAAAAATAAAAAATATGATGCAGCCAAATTTAAATTTGAACAAGATATAGTTTTTAATCCAAAAAACGAAAAGTCATATTTGTATCTTTCAAAAATTTTTAAAAGTTTAGATAAAAAAAATTTAGAAGAGCAAAATTTAAATACGGTAATTTTGTTAAATCCAAAAAACGAAGAAGCGATTTATAGCCTTGCTAAATTAAAATTGGATTCATCAGATTACAAAAAGAGTAAAGAACTTAATGAAATATTATCTAATATTTGCAATCAATTTTGTGAAAAAAGTATAAAATTAAAAAAAGAAATTGAAAATTTATCAAAAAAGTAAATGCAATTTCAGAACGAAAATGAAAAAATACTAATAATTGACTTTGGTTCCCAAGTAACAAAACTTATTGCTAGACGAATAAGAGATTTAGGGGTTTATTCAGAAGTGATAACTCCCACAGAGATTAAAAGCATTCCAAGTTTTAATTTTATTAAAGGTATAATTCTTTCTGGAGGACCATCAACAGTTACAAAACGTGAATTTCAAAATATTCCAAAAGATATTTTACAAAAAAAAATACCAATATTAGGTATATGTTATGGTTTACAATTAATTTCGAAAATAAATGGAGGAAAAATCAAATCCTCAAAAAAAAGAAGAGAATTTGGTAGAGCGCTTCTTTTTAAAAAAAAAAATTCTTTGCTAACTAAAAACTTTTTTAAGTCAAAGACTTCAGTTTGGATGAGTCATGAGGATACAGTCGTGAAGTTACCAAAAAACTTCTCCACAGTGGCATATACGAAAGATTCAAAATTTACAATCTTAGAGAACAGGAAGAAGAAAATATATGGAGTTCAGTTTCATCCTGAGGTTACACATACAGATAATGGAAAGCAAATATTTAGGAATTTTTTATTTTCAATTTGTAAAATAAAAAAAAATTGGAATGTTGTTTCTCATAAAAAGATAATAGTTAATGATATAAAAAAAATAGTAAAAAAAAATAAGGTTATATGTGCTCTCTCGGGAGGTGTTGACAGTAGTGTTGTTGCCTTATTAATTAATAAAGCAATAAAAAAAAAACTTATTTGTATTATGGTAGACACTGGACTTATGAGAAAAAATGAATTTAAGTATACTTACAAAATTTTTAAAAATCGATATAATTTAAACGTAAAATTAATTAATGCTTCAAAAATCTTTTTAAAAAAACTTAAAAATGTTTCTCACCCAGAGAAAAAAAGAAAAATTATTGGTAATTTATTTATAAAAATTTTCGAAAAAGAAGCTAAAAAAATTAAAAACGTAAAATTTTTAGCTCAAGGAACTCTCTATCCTGATATAATTGAAAGTAAATCCTCTACAGGAAGCAAAACATCAAAAATTAAATCACATCATAATGTTGGTGGATTACCAAAAAAGATGAAACTTAAATTGATAGAGCCATTAAAAGAGTTTTTTAAAGATGAAGTAAGAGTTTTAGGAAAGTCTCTAGGTCTTTCAAATAGCATATCTAATAGACATCCTTTTCCTGGGCCGGGCTTGGCAATAAGAATTGTTGGAGATGTTTCTTCAGATAAGATAAAAATTCTTCAAGAGGCAGATCAAATTTACATCAATGAACTAAACAAAAGTAAACTTTACGACAAAATATGGCAGGCCTATGCAGCTCTACTACCTATTAAAACTGTAGGCGTTATGGGAGACTCAAGAACTTATGAATATACATGTTTATTAAGAGCAGTAACTTCTGAAGATGGAATGACTGCTGATTATTATAATTTTCCAAAAGAATTTTTAGATAAAATATCAAATAAAATCGTAAATAATGTAAAAGGAATTAATAGAGTAGTGTATGATATAAGCTCCAAACCACCAAGTACTATAGAGTTAGAATAAAGTTTATTTAAATGAATATAAAAATAAAAAATCTTTTAAAAAAAAAGAATAAATCAAAAATTGTAAGTTTAACTGCTTACTCAAAAAATATTGCAAAAATTTTAGATAATTATTGCGATATCGTTTTAGTAGGTGACTCTATGGCTAATGTTCTTTACGGTTTAGAGGATACTCACAAGATCAATTTAGATACAATAATTAATCATACTTTAAGTGTAAAAAAAGGAGTTAAAAAATCACTACTAGTTGTTGATATGCCAAAAGGCTCTTACAGCAACAAAAAAAAAGCTAAAAAAAATGCAAAATTAATAATGAAGCTGACAAAATGTGATGCAGTCAAATTAGAAAGTAATAATAAAAATTTTAATATAATTAAAGAATTAGTAGATTCTAAAGTGCCAGTGATGGGACACATTGGCTATACTCCTCAATTTAAAAAAAAATTTAGAATTGAAGGGAGCACAGCTCTTAAGGCAAAAAAACTTTTAAAAGAAGCAAAATTAATTGAGAAATCTGGTGCATTTTCAATTGTGCTAGAATGCTTAACCCCAAAAGCCTCCTCTTTAATAACTAGAAATGTAAGTATACCTACTATTGGAATCGGATCCTCTATTCATTGTGATGGCCAAATATTAGTAACTGACGACATGCTTGGAATAAGTGGGTTTTACCCTAAATTTGTAAAAAAATACGCAACACTTAATAGAATAATTGAAAAAGCTGTAAAAAAATATACTAGAGATGTAAAAAAAGGAAAATTTCCCCTAAAAAAAAACTTTTTAAATGGAACAAAACTCAGATAATAAAATTGAAGTAAAAAATACATTAATTTATTACTATAAAAAAAATAAAATTAAAATAATAATATTGATTATAAGTATCATAATTTTAATTTTATCAGTAATTTCTTTTCAGATTTACTATAAAAAAAAGAATGAACTTATTTCTGAAAAATATATAAAAGCAGGAATATTTTATTTAGAGAACGAGGAAGACAAATCAAAACAAATATACGAAGAAATATTAATTTTAAATAATAGTTTTTATTCAACTCTAGCTTTGAATAGCATCTTGGAAAAAAATTTAGAAGGTAACAAAGATAAAATTTTGGAATATTTTAGAAAAGTAGAGAAATTACAAAAAAATAAAGATCAAAAAGATAATTTAAATTTTAAAAAAGCGCTATATTTATTAAAAAACTCAGGTGATCTAGAAGCAAAAAAAATATTAGAAGAATTGATAAATTCAAACTCAAATCTAAAAAATTTAGCTGAGGAAATATTGGCTAATTAATTAAGTTGAATGAGAATATTTTTTATATTTTTAATTTTTACTTTTTTTCAGCACTGTTCATTTGATAATAAGTCAGGAATTTGGAAAAGCGAAACAAAAGTTTTAAATAATGAAGCCTCAGACGATCTATCACAATTTGAAGATTTAAACACTGATAAAAGCTCATTTAAAAAAGAATTAAGCATCAAAAATAATTTCAATTTTAATTTACCAAAAGTTTATAGTAATTCTGTTTGGCCTGATATTTTCTATAACCAGTCTAATAATTTCAAAAATTTTAAATATAGCGATCTAAATCGTAAATTGTTTCAAAGTAAGAAAATTACCAAAAATAAAATAGATAATTATATTTTGTTTGAAAATAATAATATTATTTCTACAGACCAAGCAGGAAATATAAATATTTACTCCTTAAAAGATAATAAAAAAATTTTTCAATTTAATTTCTATAAAAAAAAATTTAAAAAAAATAAAAAAAAATTAAACATAATCATAGAAAATAACGTGATTTATGCATCTGACAATTTGGGCTATCTTTATTCTTTAGATCTTATTAATAAAAAAATTTTGTGGGCAAAAAATTTCAAAATACCCTTCAGGTCAAATTTAAAAATATTCAAAAATAAGTTAATTTTGTCCAATCAAAATAATCACCTTTATTATGTGAATAAAAGAAATGGTAATATTTTAAAATTAATACCGACAGAGGAAACCACAGTTAAAAATAAATTTGAAAATAACATTTCTATTTATAAAGACTCTACATTCTTTCTTAATACTTTTGGATCTTTGTATTCTATTGATAATGAAAAAATGCAAATAAATTGGTTTATAAATCTTAATCAAACCTCAACTTTAACTCCTAGTAACTTGTTTTTGGGAAATAAATTAATAGCAAATAAAAATAAAATAATTGTTACAACTAATAATTTTACATACATTATGGATAGTAATACTGGCTCAATACTTTATAAAAAAAATTTTTCATCATTAATAAAGCCTCTTCTGATTGATAATTATTTATTTTTAATTTCTAAAAATGATCTATTTATATCTTTAAATTTAAATAATGGTGAAATTATTTATTCATATGATATTAACAAAAAAATATCTGAATTTCTTAATACCAAAAGAAAAAAAGCTAAATTTAAAAATATTTTTATGTTAAATAATAAGATTTATATATTCTTAGAAAATTCATATGTTGTAATATTTGAAGTGATCGGTAATATAGAAAAAATTATCAAGCTTCCATATAAATTAAATTCTCAACCGATTGTAATTGAAGATTCAATAATTTTTTTTAATTTTAAAAATAAAATCTCAATTGTTAATTAGTTGTTAGATTTTCCACTTAATAAAGAAAGTTGCTTTACTTTCAAGCCTTTTAAGCTGTCAGACGGTTTAATTGGATAGTTTCCAGTGAAATAGTGATCACTAAATTGAGGGTATGTAGCGTTTCTCTTTTCATTTATCAGTGCTTTATAAAGTCCATCTAAACTTAAAAACTCTAAGCTTTCTGCTTTTATATAATCGGTCATTTCAGAAATATTTCTATCATAAGCTAATAATTCTTTCTTAGTTGGCATGTCAACACCGTAAAAATCAGGAAATTTAATCTGAGGGCATGCAATTCTAACATGAACTTTTGCAGCACCCGCTTCATAAAGCATTTTAATGATTTTATGACATGTCGTACCTCGAACTAATGAGTCATCTATTAAAATAATTGATTTATTTTTCACAATTGTTCTAGTTGAGCTCAATTTAAGCTTAACTCCTAAACTTCTAATATTTTGTGTTGGTTCAATAAATGTCCGTCCAACATAGTGATTTCTAATTAATCCTAATTCAAATTTTTTATTAGACTCTTCGGCGTATCCTAAAGCAGCTGGTACTCCAGAGTCAGGAACTGGAATAACTAGATCTGCAGGGATGTCAGTTTCTTTTGCAAGTTCTTTACCTAAATTTTTACGATACTCATAGGCACATTTTCCGCCAATCAAACTGTCAGGTCTTGCAAAATAAATATACTCAAAAATACAAGGCCTAGGTTTTTGTTTAGGAAAAGGTTTTATACTAGAGAGTTTCCCTTCTTCAATTATAACAATTTCTCCATTATCGAGTTCCCGGACAAATTCTGCACCAACTATATCTAGAGCACATGTTTCAGATGCAAAAATATAAGACTTTTTTAACTTTCCAATTACTAGCGGTCTAATTCCAAATGGGTCCCTTACTCCAACTAATTTTTTATTAGTCATTAATATCAGAGAATAGCCTCCTTGAATTTGAAAAAGAGCTTCAATTAACTTGTCAATAAATTTATCTCTTTTTGATTTTGCTATTAGCTGAACTATTGTTTCGGTATCGCTAGTAGTTCTAAAAATAGCCCCATCTTTGACTAAAATATCTCTTAAATATAGTGCGTTAGTGAGATTACCGTTGTGCGCTAAACTTAATCCACCCATATGCAAATCAGCAAAAAACGGCTGTATATTTCTAAGTGATGTCTCACCTGTTGTGGAATACCTATTGTGGCCTAAAGCAAAGTTTCCTGGGAGTTTTTTTAAAGTTTCCGGGTCTGTAAAATGATCACCTACAAGTCCTTGTCTCTTTTCTGAGTGATAATTTTTACCATCGAAAGATACTATACCACAGCCTTCTTGACCTCTGTGTTGCAATGCATGGAGTCCTAAAGCCACCAATGCTGAGGCGTCATCATGGTTGGAAATACCAAATACTCCGCACTCCTCTCTAAGTCTATCTAAATCAGATTTTTTCAATTTTCTCTTTCGTATCTATAAATTCTTCACTAGAAGGGAACTCCTCTATTAATATTTTACTTCCTTCGTTAATAATATTAAAACTGATAGCTTCTTCAATTGATATACCCCAATTCTGATAAGGATAAAACCAATTTAATATAGAAAATATACACACTGAAACAACATAACCCTTAAAGATTCCAAATAATAATCCAAAAGTCTTGTCGATTGATCCTACCCCGGTCCATGTTACAGCTTTTCCTAACGCTTTTCCAATTAGTATTGTTAAAAATAGAGTAAAAATAAATATTACAATTCCAATACCCACATTATTTACGAATTCTGATTCAATATATTCACTCACTATTGGTTGAACTTTAGGTACAAAAATAATCGTAATGATTGTAGAAAAAACCCATTTCATAAACGATATCAAACTTAAGGTAAACCCTTTAACAAAACATTGAATAATAAAGTAAACTAAAATTATTATAAATATTGTATCGAAAATATTCATTTGACTAAAAAATTTAAATAATTCCTCAATCATTCTCTGTTGATCTAATTTCTTCTCCAAAAGGCTTAAAGATTATAATTAATTGCGGTAGAAGAGTTAAGACCGAAATCATAGCGAGCAACATAGCTATACCAGTAAAAATACCAAAATAAATAGTTGGAATAAAATTTGATAAAACAAGAATTGAAAACCCAAAAACAATTGTAATTGAAGTATTTAATATTGCTATACCGACTGTGCTATGACACCGATCCAAAGTTTTTCTATAATCTTTAATTTTTTTGAACTCTTCTTTAAATCTATAAATATAGTGTATGCTATTATCTACAGCAATGCCGATAGTTATCGCAGCTATTGTAATTGTCATCATATCCAATGGTATTTCTGCTAAACCAATTATTCCTAGAATAAAAAAAGCTGCGATAAAATTAGGGACGACTCCAATAAGTGATAAATTTATATTTCTAAAAAGTATAAAAAACATAAATATAATACCTATCATGACTATACCAAGAGTTAATATTTGTGACTTAAATAAACTTTGCAATAAATTATTAAATAAAATAAGAACACCAGATAATTTGTATTCTTCTTCATCAAATCCCAGTTCTTTATTTAAATCTAAATTAATTTTTTTTATAAGATCATTTCTTCTTAAATTTTCTAAAGAGTCTTTTATTCTAACACTTATTCTTGCCTCATCTTCTTCGACTGAAATATACGGAGATATAATTTCCTTTTTAATTTCAGGAGGGATTTTGCTGTATAGCACTGCAATTTCTAAACTTTGTAATTCTTTTTTATTTAAATCTTCCGCTACTCTTAAAATAGAGCCAAAAGATAAAACTTTGCCAATTTCAGGTAAAGAGTCTAAATAGTCATGAACTTTCAAAATTTTATCCATTTTGTCTCTTGTGAACCAGTATTTTGCTTTATTTTCATCTCCTTGATTATCTTCCTCCCATTCAGAGAATTCATCATCCTCTTCCACTTTTTCTTTTTTGATAGGAAATTTAATAATGACATTTAAAGGCGTTGTACCACCTAAGTCTTCATCAATTTTTTTCATTCCTTTGTAAATTTCAGTTTTTTTATCAAAGTAATTTATAAAACTATTCTCAACTTCTAATTTTGTAATACCAATAAAACTTGAGATTATAATTAATCCAGTTACTAAAAATATCGAAAATTTATATTTTTTTGCAATTGATCCTAGCAAAGATGTAATTAAAGATTTTTCAGTATCTTTTATATTAATTTCTTTCTCTGATGAAAAAGAATTAATTAAAGAGGGTAGTAATAGAAAAGTTATTACAAATGAAACTAAAAGACCTAAAGTCATCATCCAACCAAAATCAATAATTGGTTTTATTCCACTAAAAATTAAAGATAAAAAGGCACAAATAGTAGTAAGCGCGGTATAAAGAACTGGAAGCATCATTTTTTTACTCGACATCATGACTGCCTGAGCTTTAGACAATTCAGGAAATTCTTTTTTTAGTTGGAGAAATCTAACAGTAACATGTATGTTCATAGCCATATTTAAAATCAACATTAATGCTATAAAGTTTGAAGAAATTACCGTTACCTTCCACCCAATTAACCCAAGCAGACCAATCATTACTATCACAGAGGTAACACACCCCAGCAAAGGCATAATAACCCATTTTATATTTCGAAAAATGAACCATAAAGTGAAAACAATAAAAACAAACACTCCAAAACCAAAAACAATTATATCGTTCTTAATATAACTCATCATGTCGTCAGCAATCATTGGTATTCCACCCAGATGTATTTTTGCATTTTCTCCGTATTTACTGATCACATCTCTTATTTCTTTAATATTTTGACGGTTCCTCAAATTGTATAGGTTTTTATATTCTTCGTACTCCTTATTAAATTTTTTATAATTATTTTTTTCTTCTTTGGTTAATCCAATCTCTTCCGACTGAATAAAATATTTTTCTTTTATCTTTATAAACTCTGATAATCGTTCATCTTTTTTTAAGTAGACTACTATACCAGAAGTTTTTCCATCCTCGCTTATCACGTAGTTTTTATAAATTGGGCTATTTAAAATTTCCTCAAAACCTCTTTTTCTATCAATTTCAGGATAAGCCAAGTTTTTATAATTTTTAAGTCTATCCATTAAATTTTCATCAGTACTTTTTAATAAAGGCACATCAATTATTGTTATAACACTTTCAACCCAGGTAAGTTTTTCAATTTTAGATTTTAATAACTGAAGGTTAAGAATAGTTTCTTTTTCAGTAAAACTTGAAACAGGTGTATAAGTTAATACTAAAAAATCTTTTGACCCATATCTTTCATTGACCTCTCTTAAGTATTTTAAATCTTTATCACCTTCTAAAAGTAGAGCATCAGAAGAGGCATCAAGATTGAAATTTTTTGAATTGTATAAGGAAAAGCTTATTAATATTAACAAAAATATTAAGGTAACTTTTGAAAAATCTATAATTAATTTTTTATAAATATTAGAAAACATGAACAATTCAGATATAACTGAATTTTTTTATAACTAAAGAAAAAATTGGGTCTAATTGTTGCTTAAATCTTTGAATTTTGTATAAATTCCTTCAAACTCTACTTTTATAGTGCCTGTTGGTCCGTGTCTTTGCTTGCCAAGAATTATATCTGCTAAGCCATTTACATCATTCATTTTTGACTGCCATTCTGCATGCTCAATAGAACCAAGTTTAGGTTGTTTTCTCTCTAAGTAATATGCTTCTCTGTAAACGAACATAACTACGTCTGCATCTTGCTCAATAGAGCCCGATTCTCTTAAATCTGCTAACTGTGGCTGTTTATCGTCTCTTTGTTCTACCGCTCTAGATAATTGGGATAATGCTAAAACCGGAACCGACAGTTCTTTTGCTATAGCTTTTAACCCCTGAGTGATCTCCGAAATCTCTTGAACTCTTCCATCATTTTTATTAGAGCTAGATCTCATTAATTGAATGTAATCTACAACAATTAAGCTAAGGCCATTTAACCTCTTAATTCTTCTTGCTCTATTGCTTAATGTAGCAATAGTAATTGCTGGTGTCTCATCTATATATAAAGGTAAGTTGTATATATTCCTAGAAGTTTCAATATATCTATTAATTTCTTCCTCAGTGACGTTTCCTTGTCTAATAGAGTCAGATTTAATTCTTGCTTGTTCAGATAGTATTCTAGTAGAAAGTTGCTCTGAGGACATTTCCAAAGAAAAAAAAGCAACAGAGGACTTCTCCTGTCTTGTTAAAATATTTTGTGCTGCATTGTACGCAATATTTGTAGCTAAAGCTGTTTTTCCCATAGAGGGTCGCCCAGCTAAAATTATTAAGTCTGACTTGTGTAACCCTCCTAACTTTTCATCTAAATCAGTTAATCCAGTTGGGACGCCTACAACACCACGATCGCTTTGCATGGCGAGTGTTGCCATTTCAATTGTTTTATCTATAGCTTTTTTAAATTCAATAAAAGATTGTGAAAAACTTCCTCTTTCAGCTAAATTAAAAAGAGATTTTTCAGTGCTTTCTATAATATTTTCTGCATTTTGTTCCTGAGTATTAGCATTTAAGGTATCATAAGAAAGCTTTTCTGAAATTGATACAAGCTCTCGTCTAAGATACATTTCATGAATAATTTTAGCATAATCAATAGCTTGCTTTGTGGATCCAGAAAATCTTGTTAATTTTACAAGATATTCAGTACCACCAACTTCATTTAACATATTATCTTTTTCAAAATAATTTTTTAAAGTAATTGGATTAGCTATCATTCCTTTATTATTTAAACTTTCAATAACTTCGTAGATTTTTACGTGAGCAGGGTCATAAAAAATTGTAGGCTTTATAAATGACGATACCTCATCTATAATATCATTATTAACTAAAACTGAGCCTATAAGGGCTTGTTCTGCCTCCAAATTTGATGGTTGTTTATTAGTTTGGTTATTTTGTACTGATTGAACTTCTTTCACATTTAAATAATAGTTTAATCAGATATGCTTTAAAGAAAAAAGTTACACACTTATTTTTATTCTCTGTGGAAAAGTTATTTAGCTTGAGTTTTATCTATTTTAACTGAAATAGTAGCTTTAACTTCAGAATGGAAGTTTATATCAACTTTATAAATTCCAATTTTATTCAATTCATCCTTTAAAATAATTTGCGAAGGGCTAACATCAGCGTTTGTTTGTTCTTTAATAAGATTTGTAATTTCTTTAGGTTTTATTGCTCCATATAAATCACCGTTTTCTTTGCTCTCTCGATTAAAAATAAATACTTTTTTATTAACTAACTTAGATACTTCTTTAAATTTACTTTTAAGTTCAGTATTTTTCTTGTTTAGATCATCTTTTTTTTTATTTACATATTCTAAGTTTTCTTTATTGAATCTTAAGGCTTTACCTTGTTTAAGTAAAAAATTTCTTCCATAACCGTTTTTAACACTGACTTTGTCACCGATATTCCCTAAATTAAGAATGTTTTCTAATAAAATAACTTCCATTTTATAATAGACCTAAAATTTTAGCTCTTTTGATTTCCCTAGTGAGTTTTCTTTGTTTATTAAATGAAACCGATGTGATCTTAGAAGAAATTATTTTACCGTTTTCTGAAATATATTTTTTCAATAATCCAATATTTTTATAATCTACTATTGGAGCATTTTTCACAGATAAAGGGCATTTTTTTGAAAATCTACCCTCCGTTTTTTGGAACAAACTAAGTTTATTTATAGAGTTAGTATTTTTTTTATATTTTTTTTTGTGATTACGTTTCATAGAATATTAGTTTGAATTTTTAAAAAATTCACTTTTGGTATCCAATCTTTTATATTTTACTGTTAAATGTCTTATAATTGAACTATCTAATTTTATTTTTTTTTCAATCTCATTTAAAGTACTTTTAGTTCCCTCAAATTTAAAATGAATGTAAAAGCCTCTTTTATAATTCTTAATTTTATTTGCAAGATTTATTAGTCCCCACTCCTCCACTTTGATGACTTTACCAGATGACTTATTTATAACCTCGTTATATTTCTCTTTTAGTGTTTTTAATTCTTTTTCAGCTAAATCTTGCTTAGCAACAATAGTGTTCTCGTAAAAAGCCATAAAATTATGTTAACTTAAGTTTATTAATATTTATAAAAATTGGTTTATACTATAATAAAGAAATATATCAATACTAATAATTTTAAATAATTTAGAATAAATGAACTCATTACTATTCCCGGGACAAGGATCACAGGTTGTTGGAATGGGATCTGAATTTTATAACAATTTCGATAAAGTAAAGAATATTTTCAAGCAAGCGGATGAAACATTAAATTTTTCAATTTCAAAATTAATACTTGAGGGTCCTTCAGATAAATTACAATTAACAAAAAATACTCAGCCTGCAATCCTAGTTGTGAGCTATTCTATATTCGAAATATTAAAAAAAGAATTCAATTTCGATTTTACATCTTTTAAGTATTTTGCAGGTCATTCGCTTGGTGAATATAGTGCTTTAGTTTGCTCTGAGTCCCTAAAATTTGAAGATGCATTATATTTATTATATCAAAGAGGTACCGCAATGCAGGATGCAGTACCTGTAGGTTTAGGTAGTATGGTGGCTGTGTTGGGAACAGAAATAGATTTGATCAAAGAATTGATTCAAAAAAATATTAAAGAAAAAGATCTCTGTGAAATCGCAAATGATAATTCTGAAGGTCAAGTAATTGTAAGTGGTAAAAAAGAAAGTGTTGAATTTTTTCAAAAAATTTTGAGAGAAAAAAAAATTAAATCTATTCCATTAAAAGTTAGTGCTCCTTTTCATTGTTCTTTGATGAAACCAGCAGCTGAAGATATGAGTTCTAAAATAAATAAAATAGAGTTTAAAAAACCAATTTACGAAATAATAAGCAATGTAACTGCAGAACCAGTGTCAGATCCAGGAAAGATAAAAAAATTTTTAATACAACAAATATATTCTAGTGTAAAATGGAGAGAGACCATTTTAAGAATGTCAAAAGAAAAAATTCAAAATTTTGTTGAACTTGGCCCAGGTAAAGTTTTAACAGGTATGGTAAAAAGAACGATTAAAAATGCAAATTGCTTTTCAATTAACTCAATAGCTGATATTAAAAACTTACAAAATGAATTTAAAAAATAAAAAGATAATAATTACCGGTGCCACAGGTGGGATTGGAAAATGTCTTGTAGAAAAGTTTAATAATCTTGGAGCACTAATAATCGCAACAGGTACAAATATAGAAAAATTAGAAAATCTAAAAAAAAATTTTCCAAAAATTCATACTGAAAAGTTTAAACTTGATGAACACAAAAAAATAGATGAATTTATTGATAAAGTGGAGAAAAAATTAGATGGAATAGATGTTCTAGTAAATAATGCAGGCATAACTTTAGATAACTTATCAATTAGACTTACAGAGGAAAATTGGAAGAAAGTTTTAGATATTAATTTAACTTCAACATTTTTAATGTGTAAAGCAACCATTAAAAAGATGTTAAAAAAAAAATATGGAAAAATAATTAATATTACATCGATAGTTGGACATACAGGAAATTTAGGTCAGGCTAATTACTCTGCCTCCAAAGCGGGCATCGTAGCATTTTCTAAAAGTTTAGCTATTGAATATGCAAAAAAAAACATAAATGTTAATTGTGTCTCTCCAGGTTTTATAAAAACTGAAATGACTGATAAAATCAATGAAGAATTTAAAAAGTCGCTCATAAGCAAAATACCCGCAGGTAACTTGGGCACTGGAGAAGACGTTTCGAATTGTGTAGCATTTTTAGCCTCTGAGTTATCAGATTATATTAATGGGGAAACCATACATGTTAATGGTGGAATGTATATGGCTTGACAATTCTGTTTAATAATCTATTAAGAAATTATACACACGAAAGGAATTCATGTCAGAAGAAATTAAGGGTAAAATTAAAAAAATAGTTGCAGATCATTTAGGAATTGAAGAAGAGAAAGTTACAGAAGAAGCAAGTTTCATAGATGACTTAGGAGCGGACAGTTTAGATACAGTAGAATTAGTTATGGCTTTTGAAGAAGAATTTGGATCGGAAATTTCTGATAGTGAAGCAGAAAAGATTCTAACTGTTGGAGACGCGATAAAGTTTATTGAAAGCAAAACAAGTTAACAATTAGAGTAATCAATAATAATATGGCGGACGGAGAAAATATTATGGTTATATTGTCTTCTCCATCAGGTGTAGGCAAAACAACCATTACAAAAAAAATACAACAAAAATACCAATCATTTAGAATATCAGTATCTCATACAACCAGACCACCAAGATCAAACGAAGTAGACGGTGTAGACTATCATTTTGTATCTAATGAAGAATTTGAAAAGCTTATAAAAGAAAAAAAATTTTACGAATATGCTAAAATATTTGGAAATTATTACGGGACATTTAAAAAAATTGTTGATGATACCATTAAAAAGAACGATTTACTTTTTGACATTGACTGGCAAGGTACAAAACAATTATCAAATTTTAAAAATTTAAAATTAATTAAAATTTATTTGATTACTATCGATAAAAAAGAACTTAAAAATAGACTAATAAAAAGAAATCAAAATTCAAAAGAAGAAATAGATAAAAGATTTAAGGCTTTTGATGAAGATATAAAGCATTGGAATGATTATGATTATATAATTATTAATAAAAATTTAGATGTTTGTTTTAAGCAAATCGAAGGCATTATCAGTAACCACAAACAAAAAATTTCTACTTTTTCTCGAACAATTCAGTGATTTTGTAATAGATCTCCGGACTTATTTCTGATGGTCTAGAATTTAAATTTAAGCCAATTATACTTTTTATTTCTTTTTTATTTAAAATTTTTTTAATATTTTTATTAATCATTTTTCTTTTATTTGAAAAAAAAATATTAGTAACTTTTTCTAAGTTTGATAAATTTTCGATATTATATATTTTTTTATTTTTTGGCTTAAAGAGTATAACCATCGATGTTACTTTTGGCCGAGGAATAAAACAATTTTGTGAAACATAAAATTTTTTAATACATTGTAATCTATAATCCGAGAGTATTGATAGTCTACCATAATTAGAGTTTAAATATTTTCCCAAAATTTTTTCACCTAATTCTTTTTGAAACATAAAGATTATATTTTCAAAATTAGGGGGCCATTTTTTAAATTTTAATACTTTTACTAATATTTGGGAAGAAATATTGTAAGGTAAGTTACCAAAGATAATAGTTTTTTCTTTTACTATTTTTTCGAGTCTAAAATCAAGAATATCATTGTTGTAAATTTTTATATTTTTTATTTTAGAATATTTTAAATTTAATTCTTTATATAAATTTGTATCTTTTTCAATCAATTGTAGAGTTTTAGGATTTTTTTTTAAAATTTCTTCAGTTAAAGCTCCTTTTCCCGGTCCTATTTCAATTATGTTTTTGTCTTTAATAGCGACTAATTTAATTATTTTTTTAATTATATTTTTATCAACAAGAAAATTTTGTCCTAAAGATTTTTTTGCAAACATCATGAGCCATATTTATTTATGAAATTTAAACATTTGATTAAACTTTTTGGGTTTGCTTTGTTTTTAAGTATCAAATTTTTAGCCACTCCATGATCTGGTGATACTCTCAAATATTTCAAACCTAACGTAATATTAATAGCATCAAATTTAAACATAGATTTAAAAGGAGTTAAGACTTGATCATGATACATTCCTATTATTACTTCATAATTTTTAAATTCATCTATAAAAAATGTATCTGAAACTAATGGGCCACTGAGTTTAATTCCTTTTTTCTTAAGTTTAAAAATTGAAGGTAATATAACCTTTTTTTCCTCTGAATTTTTTTTCATTTCTGCATTATGTGGATTTAAACCCAGTATACCGATTTTCGGTTTTTTTCTAAAATATCTTTTGAAAAATTTATCTATTGTAATTATCTTATTCATAATTATCTGAGACGTTAAATTTTTTGATATATCTCTAACATCGATATGAGTAGTAACTGGGCTTACTGAAAGTTTTTTATTCCATATTAACATTGCTTCAGAATTATTTTTGATATTACATTTAGATGCTAGAAATTCCGTTACTCCGTAATTATTTCTGTTAAGTAAATTTTTATCAATAGGACAGTTAATGATTCCAAGAGCTTTGTTATTTATCGCAAGATGATGAGCTAAATTTAACGATTTATTTATAAACTTTGATGCTTGTTCAAAGGGAACATTAAACGGATTTGAGTATTTTAAATTTATGTCAATAATCTTTAATGAATAATCGTTTTTTCTATCTTCTATATTTTTAACTTTACTAAACTTTGTAGAAAACTTTAGTTTTTTTGATTGTTCTTTAATTAAATTATAATTTGAAATTAAATATATTTTTTTCTTTAGAGAATTGCTTATTTTTTTCCAACTTTTGAGTATGATCTCAGAATTAACACTATTTGGGTCACCTCCAACAAGAATTATTTTATTCATTTATATTCAATTAAAGTGTTATTTTTTAATTTAGACAAATGACTTCTTGAGTATAAGCTAAATAATTCATTTTTTTTCTGATCTATCATTTTTTTTTTAAAATCTTCAGTATCAATATCACTTACATTTGTAATTTTACGGTCAGTTAATTTTAATAATAAAAAAGCATCTTGATTCTTTATTGGCAACGATACTTCTCCAATTTTTAGATTTTTTAAAGCTTTACTTATCCTAGGATTCAAACTTTCTTCGTTAACCCAACCAATATTTCCATAATTTTGTGATGAAGACGAAATACTTAATTTTCTAGCTGTATTTTCGAAACCATTTTTCTCTATTTCTTTTTTAATAAATTCTAATTCATTTTGGTAATTTGAGTTTTTGTCCAAATTGATTTCAATTTCAGAAATTTTTAATTCGTTAATGGTAGAGTTATTCCGAACATAATTCATTACTTGCCTATCTATTTCTTCTTGGTTAATTTTAACTTTTTCTTTATAAATATTAAACATAAGTTGTTTCCAGGCAGTTTCTATCTTAAGTTCTTCAATGAACAAATCATAATTTATTCCTAACGTTTGGAATTTTTTTTCAAATTCGATAATATTATTTGAAGATAGAGAAAGAAGTTGGTTATTTACATTTAAATTTTCTATATCAAATTTGTATTTCTCTAATTCATTTTTTTTTAATTTTAAGTCAATTAAATACAAGAGAGCCCTTTTTTTGTTATTATCAATGTTAATTTGATTTATTTCTTGATTAGAAAGTATTAAAGAAGTTTTAAGTTTATTCTTAAGTTCATATGCTGTCACAATACTATTATCGATTTTGACCAAAATTTGGTTTTTTAAAGCTATTGAGGGAGAATAACTTAAATTAAAGATTAATAATATGAATAAAAAGATATTAAATTTTTTTAACATTAGTTAAATGCAGGAGTATCGATGCCTCCAAATGGTGTCAATGTTATTTTAAAGAATAAAGAGTTTTCTGCTTCGAGTTCAGAGTCGTTATAAAATTCTCGTCTGTAGACAAGACCAGCACGCAAACAATCATTAATATATTCATAACTTAAGTCGTAAAACTCTGATGAATTTGTAATTAGATTACGTTTAGTTTCAAAGGAAAGTAAACCGTTATCATTTTGTATGTATGTTAATTTAGTTTTAAAATAATCTTGATCGCCAATATGATTTTTTTCTTGCAGATAATTGAAATCAATATCCAATGCACCAAAATTCATTTTTGCTCCTAAATCATTATAATTTAAATCTTTATAGTTTTGATCTAAAGCAAAATTGTAATTAAGTTTGATTTTGCCATTTATATCATAATTAGCCGAGCCAACTAAATCAGATAGTTTTTCATCTAGACTACTTTCGCTCGGCATTTTCTTATTTTCCTCATTATTTATTATTTGAGCAATAGAAAAATCAAGATTTTGATTATTATTTTTTATCTCATAATCTATACCAAGAGCTCCTGTAAAACCTGTTTCAAAATTATTTATATGATCTAATCGATCCATACTAAATGCATTTATAGGATTAAGTCTGGACCCAGATTTTTCCTTTCTCATGCTGCCCGGAGCATATCTGGCAAATAATTTTGGTGTAAGAAAATGTTGATTTTTTCCGTTTTTTTTCTCAAATTTTATTTCTGATTTATATCCCAAAGCACCATATATTTCGCTGGTAGGATCTTTTTTATACAAACTTACATTTTTTGACTCGTAATTAATATTTTTAAAATTACTTAAAAAGTTTGTTTTTACACCAGACTTATGAACAAAATCTTTTGAACTCCAACTCAGATCATTAACAATAAAATTTGTAAGTTTATTTGTGTCGTAATTATGTACTTTTAAATTTGTTTGCAAATCTAAATTCCCCAGAGCCTCGTTTGCGAATAGATTTTTGTTTAATGTAATTTCAGGAGCAATATATTCATATTTATCTTCATAACTTTCTTTCAACGTCTCAAATACACTAGCATTTAAACCAAAAAATATATCCCCATCTTCATGAGTAAAATCTAAAGAGCTTTCCAAAGTGTCTTGATTATAGTCGACTAAATTTGATTTTAATTTATAAAGTTTTAAATATTTATCGTTAGAAACACTTTGCAATGACAGACTAATTTTATTTTCAGAATTATTTTTACCTGTAAAATTTCTTACAAACTTTGAAAAAAAGTGAGATTTAGCGCCTTCTGTTTTTGTTGCATTAGTCTCACTATATCCCTCTGTATAACCAAAATCTGCGATGAGACTAGAATTTTTAAACGCTTGATGATATTCTCCGACAAACAGTGGATGTTCTTTAGCATAGAACTTACTAGTCAATGTAAAATTTTTATCTCTATTAAGTGCATAAAAATAAGGTGTTGAAATTCCAAAACCTAAATTCTTTGAATCCGAAATAGTTGGAACTAAAAAACCAGATCTTCTATTTACTGAAGGATCTGGATGAGATAATTTTGGTAAATAAAAAATAGGTACATCGTAAACTTTCACTACTGCATTATCGTAATAAATTGTTTTTTTTTGATTATCATGCAACATTTTTGTTGCCTGAATAGACCAAGGAGGACATTTATCGTTTTTTCTATAGTCACATAAAGTAAAAATACTTTTGTTAAACTCAGTATTTTTTTTACTCGTTTTTAATGTATTTGCAAAAACTCTTGGTTTGTTTCTTTTATCAATTTTGAAATTTTGGTCATTTAGATATGATTTAATATCGGTACCTAAAATTTCTTTTTTTTTTGTATCTATATAAATTTGAGAAAATTCATATTTATTTTTTTTATTATCATTAACTACAATATTTCCAATAGATTTGAAAATATGATTACTTGTTTGAAAGTCAAAATTATTAACAATAATATTATTCCCATCCTGATCTTTTACGATAGTTTCATTTTTGGAAAAAATTTGTTTTTTTGAATTATCTAAAGTTATATCGGAACTTTCAATTATATAGTTTTCAGAAGTTATAATTTTAGTTGATCCATTAGTAGTTAAGATTTTTGTATTTTTATTATACTGTGCAAATTCAGTTTCTATTATATTATTGTTCTCATCAATTCCTTTAATATTATTCTTTAAAATTAAAATTCCGGTAGCTTTATTTAATTCAGCTATATCACTATTTATTGTATATCCATCTTTAGTTTTTACTTTTACCTCATTTTCAAATAATGATATTTGATTATTTTTATCCAATGAAATATTTTTGGCTTCAATGAATATATTTTCTGCAGCAACTTTTGAGTTGAAAATTAATAAGAAAAAAATCAAGAGGTACCTATTTCTCATTTATTTGTATTACTCCTATTGAGGTAAAAAGTGATAAAGCTATAACTGGAGCCCAAACTGACAATATAAGCGGTATTCTATTTGTTTGCCCCAATGCTAACGAGAGATCTTTAAAGTAAAATATGATTACACTTACTAAAAGCCCTATTATTACGTATTTAAAATTGTCAGATCTTTTAAGTGTGTTCATGGTAAGTATGGAAGCTAACCCCGTCATTAAAAATAAAAAGAAGGGCATTGATAACATTGAGTGCAAACTTTGATTGAGAAAAGGCTTATTATAACCACTATTTAAAAGATTTTTGTAGTTTAATGCCAAATCTAAGAAAGACATTGTATCAAAATTTTTAAAAAGGCTATTAATTTTCTCAAAATTATAAATCGAGTTTATTTTATATTCTTTAAAATTACTTTTTTTTAAAACACCATTATTTTCTTCAAAAACTAGGGCATCTTTTAAAATCCATGTATTTTTTTCAACATTTACTTTTTTTGACGTTATTTTTTCTATTAAATTTGAATTTTTATTTATATGAAAAATAGTTACGTCTAATAAATTTTTACCCTCAGGTTTTGCTGCAGTTATAATTCTTTGACCTGCTTTTAGGTTTTCTTTTATCCAAAGACCATTTTTGTTAAAAGTTACCAAGTGATCAATATCTCTAGAGTAATTTGATTTAGTTTTTTCGTAAAATTTTGACATTGAAGATGTAATAGGGTTTATAAAAAGTAAAATAAGACAACCTAAAATAAATGAGGTTAGAGCTAATACAAGAAATATTCTAAAATTTGAAAAACCAAATACTTTCAAAGTCAATAGATCACGATTATTTCTTATTTTCATCATAAACCACATACTCGATAAAAAAATGATAAAAGGCAAAATTTTAATTATCATACTTGGAATGAAGATGCTGGTAAGCATAAGTGGAATAAAAATGCTAACATTCATATTTTTGAAAAACTCTATTTCTTCAAATAAATTTAATATTACTCCAAAACAATAAAACACAAGAACAAAAACAAAAAAAGTTTTTAAAAAATTAATTAAAAGATAATTTAAAAATATTCTATTCATGTTTTAAAAGACTCATTTGAAAATTTATAAATTAAAAATGTATATAATGTAAAAAATAGAAAAAAAGGCATTATTATAAAAATATATAATATCAATGTATTAATTCCTGTATATCTTACAGCTAGTTCAGCAAATAAAAGTATCGTAAAACTATATACAAAAACACTTATATTTTTAAAATAATTTCTTTTTGATTTAATCAGAAGTAAAGAACATATGAGTGACAATACTGGTATATAAAATGGAATTACAATTCTTCTATTTAAAGTAGACATAATTTCTTTTTTAAAATCCTCATTACAAAAATCGTTTTTTCCTGAATTCCTGTTAAATAAGCAAGTCATTAATGAAATTGTATTTGTCTCCTGTATTTTAGGTTTTTTAATAGTAGTATTGCTTAGTGAACTTAAATCAATATTTAATTGTTCAAATTTTATAATTTCATTTTCTAAATTTTTTTTTGTAGAAATTATTTGACCATTGAACATAACCAACATTTTATCATCAGCTATTCCGCTCTCAGCTAGTATTGTTGTAGAGTCAATTTTTGAAGTATTCGAAGACAAGTTTTTAAGATTATTACCTTTATCATGTAAAAAAATATTTTTTAGCTCATTATTAATTTTTTTTTCAACTATAAATGTAAATCCTTTAAATGAGTCGCTAAATTGCTGCGTCCTTACTGTTGGAACAAAAGATCCAAAATTTTCATTACTAAGTAGTAATCTAGATTTGTTCAAAGCCATAGGTGTTATAAATGTAGTAAGTATCAAATATATTACTAGGACTATTGATGAGGTAATAAAAAAAAGATTTACTAAATAAATTTTTTTTACCCCTGAAGTCCATAAGATAATAAACTCACTATCTTGCTTATGTTTTAATATAAAAATAATTAGTGCAAGTAAGAATGATAAAGGAATAAATTTTGGCGCTATTCCAAACAAGTTTAAAATAGAATACTTAAAGTATGTTGAAACATCATAGCCGCTATCAACAATTAAGTCTAAAAAATTAACAGCTCTTACTGTTAGGGCAATAACAGATAAACCGAACAAAATTATTAGAAATGTTCTACAAATTTCAATTAAGTAATTATGATAAATTTTGTTTTGAAGCATTCGAATATATCGTATATAAATAGTGCATCCATAAAATAAATTCAACTAATGGTTTAACTATGACTAAATATCCATTGAAAACTAATATATTTGGACTTATATCACTGACAAAATTAGGTTTTATTTAAAATTATGTCTTTAAAAATCAACTATTTAAAAACTACAAATAAGTCATCATCAAACATAGTATTATTCTCTGATGAAAAATATAAAATTATTAGCCTAAAAAAATATCTCAAGAACGAGGAATATCTTTTTATTAGCGATTTACTCAAAACAAGCGATTTAAAAAAAAACTTACTAGTCTTTGAATTAAACTCAAAAAAGAAGGTTGTAATCATTTCCATTAAAAATAAATTTAAGACTGTAGAAGTAGAAAGTTTAGGTGCCGAGTTTTTCAGTCAAATTAACTTTGGAAAGAACAGTGAATATTCAATAATATCTGATAGTATTGAGAGCAAGTATGCAAATTTTTTAAGTCATTTTCTTCATGGCCTTAAACTTAAATCTTATTCGTTTGATAAATATAAGACAAAAAAAAATGAGTCTAGAATTATTTCTGTAAATGTAATTGGGAAAAAAAATATTCCTTCTGCCCAAACGAAATTAAAATTTAAAGCATTAGAAGAAGGAACTTTTTTCGCGAGAGACTTAGTTTCGGAACCTGGAAATATTCTACATCCAGACGAATATGCTAAAAGAATTAATTCTCTTAAAAAAGATGGTTTAAAAATTACTATATACGATCAAAAAAAGTTGAAAAAACTTGGAATGCATGCTTTGCTTGGTGTGGGTCAAGGAAGTATTAGGGGATCATATCTAGTAACAATGGAATGGAATGGTGCTAGAAATAATTCTAAACCTCTGGCATTTGTAGGAAAGGGGGTATGTTTCGATACCGGTGGATACTCTTTAAAGCCTGCAAGATTTATGGAAGACATGACTTATGACATGGCTGGTTCAGCAACAGTTGTAGGTTTAATGAAAAATTTAGCATTAAGAAAAGCAAAGATTAATGCTATTGGTGTTGTCGGACTTGTAGAGAATATGGTGAGTGGTAATGCTCAAAGACCTGGCGACATAGTTAAATCTTACAGCGGAAAGACTATAGAAGTATTAAACACTGATGCCGAAGGAAGACTCGTTTTGGCAGATGCTTTAACTTTTACAGAAAAAAAATTTAAACCAAAATTTATCATAGATTTAGCTACTTTAACCGGGGCAATTATTGTTTGTTTAGGTTCAGAATACGCAGGTCTTTTTTCAAACGATGACAAGTTGTCAAAACAGATTTTTGATGCAGGTGAAAAAGTAGAAGAGAAAGTATGGAGAATGCCTTTACATAAAAATTATGACAAACTAATGAATTCTAAAAATGCAGACGTTCAAAATATTAATTACATTGGCGGCGCAGGTTCCACAACAGCTGCACAGTTTTTACAAAGATTTATCTTAAACAAAACACCCTGGGCTCACCTAGATATTGCAGGTATGGCTTTCTCTAAATATGGAGGAGCTCTAAATTCTGGTGGAGCAACTGGCTTTGGAGTTAGATTATTAAATCAGCTAGTTGAAGAAAATTATGAGTAATATAGAGCAAACTCTATCAATAATAAAGCCAGATGCAGTTGAAAGAAATTTAACAGATAATATAAAGTCAATCTTTATTAAAAATAATTTACATATCAAAGATAATAAGAAAATACATATTACTAAAGAGGAAGCTGCTGAATTTTATAAAGTTCACCAATCTAAGCCATTCTATAATGACTTATGTAATTATCTTTCATCTGGCCCGATTGTAGTGATGGTACTTGAAGGTGAAAACGCGATTGTTAAAAATAGAAAAATCATGGGAGCAACAGATCCAAAAAAAGCGGATAAAAACACAATAAGAAAATTATTTGGAATTTCAATAGACAAAAATTCTGTACACGGCTCAGATTCAAAAGAAAATGCAAAAAAAGAGATAAACTTTTTTTTTAATAATTAACTCAATATTTTCAAAATTGCCTCAGGATAAGCAGCATGTTCAAGTTTTTGAGTTTTTCGCATTAAATCAAATTCGTCAAAATTTGACTTTATAAAGAAACTTTTTTGAGTAATAATTTTTCCACCATCAAGTTTTTCATTAACAAAATGCACTGTACAACCAGTTTTTTTTTCTTTTGTTTTTAAAATTCTTTTAAAAGTGTTTAAACCTTTAAATTTTGGTAAAAGTGAAGGATGTATATTAATTACATGTTTTTTAAACGACCTTAAAAAATTTTTTGAAATAATTTTCATGTAACCTGCTAGGCAAATTATATTTATTTTATACTCTTTCAAATTTTTTAAGATAATATTTTCAAAGTTTCTTAATTTTGTATTCACAATCAAATAGGGAATAGAATATTTTTTGGCAAAATTTATACCTTTTGCATTTGGGTTATTTGAAATGACTAACTTTACTGTAATTGGAAAATTATAGTCTCTAGACCTTTTTAAAAGATTTCTTAAATTTGACCCCTCTCCAGAAATGAAAATACAAGCATTTTTTTTTACCATTTTAAGGAATTAAAGAGATTAATTTTTTTTGGGCTATTAGTGATTTCTCCTATCTCGTAAGGCAGATATTCTTTTGTAAAATACTTGTTTATTTTTTTGACGTTTTCTTTAGGAAGAATTAAACAAAAACCAACTCCACAATTAAAAGTTTTAATCATTTCCTCATCTGAAATGTTTTTACTTTTTATCCATTTAAAAATTTTCTTTACTTTAATTTTAGATAAATCAATTTTTACTGAAAATTTTTCTGGTACGGATCTCAACAAGTTTTCAATAAGACCTCCACCCGTTATATGTGCTGATGCATGTATATATCTTTTATTCACTAACTTTAAAATTTCGTTAGAGTAAATTTTAGTGGGTTTAAGTAAATCATTTTTAATTTTATGAGATATTTTATTTTTTCTTAAAATTGCTCTAATTAAAGAATAACCATTTGAATGAATGCCGCTTGAAGGAATAGCTAAAATTACATCATTAATTTTTACATTTTTTTTACTTAATATTTTTTTTTTCGACACTATCCCCACACTGAATCCCGCTAAATCAAAATCGTTTTTTTTGTATATACCTGGCATCTCAGCTGTCTCACCCCCAATCAAATCGCAGTCAGATAGCTTACAGCCTTTTAAAATTCCTTTGAGGATTTTTTTTGTTTTATTGATATCTAATTTACCAGTGGCGATATAATCTAAAAAAAAGAGAGGTTTAGCACCCTGGACAATCAAATCATTTATACACATTGCTACAAGATCAATGCCAATTGTATCGTATTTTTTATATCTATTCGCTAAATCTAATTTTGTTCCAACACCATCAGTGCATGAGACTATTACCGGATCTTTAATATTTACTTTGCTAATATCATATAAAGATCCAAAGCTCCCAATATTATCTTTATCAATAGAATTATTCGTTTTTTTGCCAACTTTTTTAGATAATTTATGAATATGTTTTACAAATTTATTAGCTAATGAAATGTTAACACCACTCTTTTTGTAACTATTTTGCGTTTTTTTCATCAAAAAATGATATTTACTTTTTATGAACAGTTTTAAATATATTATTTTTATTTTAGTGATTTTTTTCAAAACTGGAAATGTTTTGTCTGAAAGCTCATTGTTTAATGTTAATAATATTGAGATATCTGGTAATCTTAACTCAAATAATCAATTTTTCTCAGACGCAGCAATTAAAAAAGGCTTTAAAGAGCTAATTAGTAAAGTATTAATGAAAAAAGATTTAGATAAACTAAATAATTTAAATTCAAATAAAATAAATGATTTAGTATCTTATTATCAAATTTCTGAGTCAACGGAAGATAGAATAGCTAATACAGTTACCAAAAATTACAATATTTTTTTTGATAAAGAAAAAATCCATGATTTATTTTACAATTTTGAAATTTCTTATTCTGACATTTCCCAATATGAAATATATTTTTTACCAATTCATAAAAAAAATGATGAATTATATGTCTATAATCAAAATTATTTCTACGAAAACTGGAACAAAATAGAAAATAATGAACTTATAGAATTCATTTTACCACTGGAGAAAATTGAAATTTTACAGAGTATCAACAAATTTCAGGATAATTTATTTGATCTTGATATTAAAAAAATTTTTAGAGAATATTCAAAAAAAAACTTTGCATTAGTAATTATAGAAGAAAATAATTCAGGAAAAAATAAAGCATTCCTTAAAACAAATATTACAGGAAAGAACATTAATAAAAGTTTGAACTTCAAAAACATTGAAAAAAAAAATTTAAATTTTTATGATGATATAATTGTTAAATTAAAAAATGAAATTGTAAATTTAGTCAAATCTCAAAATTTAATTGATATAAGAACCCCATCTTTTATTAATATAAAGTTTACAATCAACAAAAAAAATAGTTTGGTTGAGCTAGATAAAAGAATAAAAAAAATTGATCTAATTGAAAATTTATATTTCTTAGAAGTAAATAGAAAGTATGTGCTTCTTAAGATAAAGTATTTAGGAAAAATAAGTAAAATTATCAATCAATTAAAGGACCAAAATATTTTATTAGAATTAAAAAATGATCAATGGAGTATTAAAATAATTTGATGAGTCAATTGGTTTTTAAATTTCCATTCAAAACTGAATACTATAAACAAGATTTTTATGTTTCTAGTAATAATTTTTCAGCTTATAAATTAATTGAAAGTTGGCCAAACTGGGCGGGTAGGTGGCTAAATGTTTTTGGATCATCTGGATCGGGAAAAACTCATTTAACCAAAATTTTAGAGAAAAAAATTAAAAATGTTAAAATATTTAAATCAAAAGATGTAAATGATACAGTAATATCTTTACTAGAAGATTTTGATTGCATCATAATTGATGATTTCAAAAATGATATTGACCAAAAAATATTATACTCATTGTTAAACCAATCAAAACAACTTGAGAAATATATATTAATAAATAGTCAAAAACCTTTGAAAGAATTTCAATTCCAAACAGCAGATTTAGAATCAAGGGTTAATAGTTTTTTATCAATTGGTATTGAATTGCCTACTGATGATTTATTGAAAGTCATTATTATGAAGTCGTTTTCTGATAAACAGGTAAGTCTTGATCCAAAATTGATTGATTACATTATTAAAAATGTCGATAGATCTTATGAAAAAATGATAAAATTCCTTAAAGATGTTGATGAATTATCATTATCATCTGGAAAATCAATAAATATTAATCTAATAAAAAAAGTATTAAATAAATAATGAATAAATTCAGAACTCATACTTGTGCAGATATAAGTGAGAAAGATATAGATAAAAGTATTTTATTATCAGGTTGGATTCATAGAAAGCGGGATCATGGCAATTTACTTTTTATTGATTTAAGAGATCATTACGGTGTAACTCAATGCGTAATAGAAAATGATAATAAGTATTTTCACATTTTAGAAAAAACTCGACCCGAGTCCGTTGTAAAAATTTCTGGTAAGGTGGTTAAAAGATCTGGTGGCACAGAAAATTTAGACTTAAAAACTGGAAAAGTTGAAGTCAGTATTAAAGACGTAGAAATTCTTTCAGAGGCAAATGAGTTGCCTATACCAGTTTTTGGAGAGCAAGATTATCCAGAGGATTTAAGATTAAAGTTTAGGTTTTTAGACCTCAGAAGATATGAAATGCATAAAAATATTATTTTAAGGTCAAAAGTTGTGTCTTTTATTAGAAATGAAATGATAAAAATAGGATTTCTCGAGTATCAAACACCTATTTTAACTTCATCAAGCCCCGAGGGAGCAAGAGACTTTTTAGTACCTAGTAGATTGAACCCTGGAAAATTTTATGCGTTACCTCAAGCACCACAACAATTTAAACAATTAATTATGGTATCTGGATTTGATAAGTATTTCCAAATAGCACCTTGCTTCAGAGATGAAGATGCAAGAGCAGACAGAAGTCCGGGAGAATTTTACCAATTAGATATAGAAATGTCATTTGTAGAACAAGAGGATATTTTCCAAGTTGTTGAGAAATTAATGGTTAAAGTTTTTAAGGAATTTTCAAAAAAAAAAATTATTTCTGAAAAATTTCCACGAATTCCTTATCAAGAATCTATGAAAAAATACGGCACTGATAAACCCGACTTAAGAAACCCTTTAATAATTCACGATATTTCTCCATTGTTTAATAGAGACGATGTAAAATTTGAGATATTTAAAAAATTGGTTAAAAGCGGAGCTGTAGTAAGATGCATAATTACTAAAAATACCAAAGATAAACCAAGAAGTTTTTTTGATAATATAGATAAATGGGCAAAAGACCAGGGTGCTTCAGGCTTAGCCTATTTTACTCTAGAAAAAGAAAATAAAATTATAGGTAAAGGACCTGTTGGAAAATTTTTTAGCGAAGATGCGCTTAAAGAGCTTATGCAAAACTGTAACGCAAATTTAGGTGACAGTATTTTTTTAGCATGCGGTAAAGAAAATGAAGTAGAAAATATTCTGTCAATGGCAAGAGAAAAAATTGCAAAAGATTTAAATTTAATCGATGAAAATAAGTTTGCTTTTTGTTGGATTGTAGATTATCCGATGTTTGAATTAGATAAAACTACAAAAAAAATTTCTTTTAGCCATAACCCTTTTTCAATGCCTCAGGGTGAAATAAAAGATTTAAATTTTGAAAAACCTCTAGATATGAAAGCTTATCAATATGATATTGTTTGCAATGGAGTCGAGTTATCATCTGGCGCTATAAGAAATCATATTCCGAGCCTAATGTATAAATTATTTTCAATAGCAGGATACAACAAAAATCAAGTTAATGAAAAATTTAGTGGAATGATTAATGCTTTAAGTTATGGCGCGCCCCCGCATGGTGGTATAGCACCAGGTTTAGATAGAATAGTGATGTTATTAGCTGATAAAAAAAATATTAGAGAAATCACACTATTTCCTATGAATCAAAATGCGCAAGATTTAATGATGAAGGCTCCATCTGAAGTTGATAATAATTTATTAAAAGAATTAGGTATAAAACTAGATTTGAAAAAAAACTAGTTTTTACTTTTTAAATTTATACGTACATCAGTGAGATCAACAAGCTTTTCCTCATAATTGCTTCTTACAAAACCTTTAGATGTAATATTTTTTACAATTTTTAGAAATTTATCGTCAGTGTCTTCAATATTGGTATTTTTAGATCTTGAAATCGAAGGAGTATGTGCCAAGTCCTCTTTCCCGAGATAAGAAATTGCTAATTCTCTGAAAACATAATCTAAAATAGAAGAAGCACTTAAAATTCTGTCATTTCCAATCACATTTCCGGAAGGCTCGAATTTTGTGTCAATAAAGGCATCTACATATTCATCTAATGGAACTCCGTATTGCAATCCCAACGATATTGCTATAGCGAAGTTATTCATCATAGCCTTAACAAGTTCGCCTTCTTTATTTGTATCAATAAAAATTTCTCCAATTTTTCCATCATCATATTCACCAGTATGGAGATAAACCTTATGATCCCCGATTTGAGCTTTTTGAATATAGCCTTTACGTCTATCAGGCATTTTAAATCGTGAGTTATTTTTAATTTTTACCTTAGTAAAATCCTCAATTTTACTTGCATTGTTATTGGATATTTTATTAGATAAATTATTTGCAATTGGATTAGTTATTTTAACACTTTTGGTTTGAGTATCTTTTTTTTCTCCAATTTTTTTTGTTTTTCTATTATTTAATTTTACATCGATGACCTCAACCTCACCATCTGAGCGGCTATCAATTTTTGATAACTCTTGCTCATTTAGGTCGTTTAATTTATGTAAAGTTTTAAAAGTACAGGTATAGTAAGTTTCAACAACGAATTTTTTCATAAATTAATGGAATCTATTATGATTAAGATATATATTAATTTAGTGTGTGTCTATTTTATAATAAATACAATTAAAAATTGTGTGGATTTAAAATTTTAAATATGAAAATTTTTTTTACGTGGTGGAATAAACAAACTATCGGTACTTTATTAAAAACTTTTTTTACTGGAAAATTAGTAGGAAAAGACGAGTTTGGAAATAAATACTATAAAAATAAATTTGATGAGAGATGGGTGGTTTATTCTTCGGAAATAGAAGCGACAAAAATCACATCCGATTGGTATTTATGGATGCACCACACAATTGACAAGGTTCCTGACGATAAATCAGAAAAAAAATATCTTTGGCAAAAAAAACATTTAGAAAATAAAACAGGAACTGAAGAGAAATATAAACCTGTAAAGATTAGAAAAAATAATGTTCAAAAAAAATATAGTACTTGGAAATAATTTTAAATATTTAGCTATATTAATTTCATTTTTATTTTATAATCCTTCTTTTTCAGAAAATGAAATTGTCAGTTCGCCTCTAATTAATCTTGAAGAGCTCAAACCAAGTTTTGAAGATACAGAAAACGATAGTGACAATTTTACTAATAATAAACAAATTAAAAATAAAACAAAAATAAATATTTCTGAAAGTAAATTCAATGCAACTTTAATCGGATTGGATAAAATTACAGCAAAATCATCTCAAATTTTAGTTAAATTTAATGAGCCAAAAAAATTTGGCCCATTAGAAATTAAGATTTTAAAATGTGGAAAGGTAGAAAATAACAATATTTTAGATGATGTAGCTTATATGCAGGTAAAGGATTTATCTAAAAATGAGAATGAAAAAGTGTTTATTTTTAATGGTTGGACTTTTGCATCTGACCCAAACCTAACACCTTTTGATCACGCTATTTATGATTTACAACTTGTAAATTGCAAAGTTTAAAAAAAATTTTCCTTTGATAACCAATTTGTATCAAAATCAGACTCAATAAATTTTTTATGTTTTAAAATTTTTTTGTGTAATTCGATAGTCGTTGTAATTCCCTCAAGAACAAATTCATCTAAAGAGCGCAGTGTTCTTTGAATAGCTTCAGTTCTGTTTCGTCCTTTACAGATTACTTTAGCAATTAAGCTATCGTAGTAAGGTGTTATTTTACATCCTTGAAATATGGATCCATCAACCCTTGTTCTAAAACCTGAAGGTTGATGACAAACATTAATGATACCCGGACTTGGTTGAAAATTTAAGGCGGGATTTTCTGCATTTATTCTACATTCTATAGAGTGCCCCCTCGGTTTTATATCACTTTGTTTCAAAGCAGTCTCCCCAGTGAAAGCTATCCATAATTGTTCCTTTACTATATCTATTCCTGTTTGAACTTCAGTTACTGGATGTTCCACTTGAACTCTTGTATTCATTTCTAAAAAATAAAATTTTCCATTTTCATAAATAAATTCAACTGTCCCAGCTCCTTCATAGTTTATTTGCTCAACCATTTTAACTGTTTTATCTAGAAGACTTTTTCTTTGATCATCAGTAAGTACAGGGCTGGGAGTTTCTTCAATTAATTTTTGATGTCTTCTTTGAACTGAGCAATCTCTTTCACCTAAGTGCACAGTTTTATTTTTGCCTGACATAATTTGAACTTCTATATGTCTTGGATTTTTAAAATATTTTTCAATATATAATTCATCGTTACCAAAAAACTTTTTGGCCTCTGTCTTTGCGATTAGAAATAAATCTTGTAACTTACTCTCTTCCTCTACAATTTTCATACCCTTTCCTCCGCCACCACCTGCAGCTTTTATTAGAACAGGATATCCAATTTCTTTACAAATAGATTTAGCTTCAGAAAAAGATTTAACACCACCTTCAGATCCTTCAATGATTGGCAAACCATATTTCTTGGCTATTTTTTTAGCTTCTATTTTATCACCCATCTTTGAGATAATCGTTGCACTCGGACCAATAAATTTAATTCCATGTTTACTAACAATTTCAGAAAATTTTGCGTTTTCTGATAAAAATCCATATCCAGGATGTATTGCCTCTGCACCAGTCAAATCAACAGCTGACATTATCGAGGAAATATTTAAATAACTATTTTGTGGTTGGTGAGAGCCAATACAAACACTTTCGTCTGCTAGCCTAACATGCATTGAGTCAGAGTCTACATCTGAGTGAACCGCAACAGTGCTTATGCCCCATTCTTTACAAGCTCTAATCACTCTTACGGCAATCTCGCCTCTATTAGCTATTAAAACTTTTTTGAACATTTCTTATTTAAGGATAACTAAAGTTTGACCAAATTCTACCGGTTGACCATCTCCAACAAGAATTTTCTTTACCTCTCCATCGTTAGTTGAAGGAACATGGTTCATAGTTTTCATTGCTTCAACAATCATGACTGTTTGACCTTTTTTAATTTTATCACCTACATTTACAAACTTTTTTGCTCCAGGTTCTGGAGCAAGATATGCCGTACCTATAATTGGAGATTTAATTCTAATACCTTCACTATCATCTGGACTTTTCAATACTGATTTATTGGGAGAAACTATTGCACCAGTAGTTAAGCTTTCAACACCCTTTGAAGCCTTAGAAACTTTAATTTTATTTTGTCCATCTTTATACTCTAATTCTGTAAGATTAAATTCTTTTAAATAATCTACAAGCTCTTTTATTAATTTTTTGTCTATTTTCATTTGTCCAAGTATTTTTTCATTGCTTCTAACGCCATTATATATCCATGGTCACCAAAACCACAAATAACTCCATTAGCAACTTTACTAATTAGAGATTTGTGCCTAAAATCTTCTCTATTATAAATATTACTTATATGCAATTCAATAATTGGAATTTTAATAATCTTTAAAGCATCATGTATTGCTACAGAGGTATGTGTGTAGCCACCGGCATTAATTATTAAACCATCCTGGTCTTTTCTTGAATGCTGTATCTTTTCCACAATTTCGCCTTCGATGTTCGATTGGTATAAACTAATCTTTAAATTGTTCTTATCCGCAAATTTCTCACAGTTTTTTTCGATATCACTTAATGTAAAACTACCGTATTGATTTTTTTCCCTTTCACCTAAAAGGTTGAGATTTGGTCCATTAACAATTATAATTTTTTTCATTAGTATTTAATATTAGTATTGATTAACTGAATTATGGCAAAAATACAATTAAATGGTAAGAAAATCACTATAAAAACAAAATCATCAATTATGGATTTATTGATTAAGTATAATTTGAATAAAAAAAAAGTAGCAATTGAATATAATGGAATAATTGTTCCTAAATTTAAATATAAGAAAAAATATTTAAAAAATAACGATAAGTTAGAAATAGTTCATTTTATAGGTGGTGGTTAATTTGAAAAATGATTACTTAAAGATTTCCAATATTAAATTGAAATCGAGATTAATAGTTGGCACTGGAAAATATAAAAGTTTCAAAGAGACTGCAGATGCTATTAATGCCTCTGGTACAGAAATGGTTACAGTAGCAATCAGACGTGTAAATATTATAGATAAAAAGAAACCAATCCTTACAGATTATCTTAATTTAAAAAAAATTAAGTTATTACCAAATACCGCTGGTTGTCACACATCTGAAGAAGCTTTAAGAACTTTGCGTTTAGCTAGAGAAATGGGTGGCTGGAAATTAGTTAAGCTAGAAGTTTTAGGTGACAAAAAAACTCTTTATCCAAATATGATTGAAACAATTAAATCAACAAAAATTCTTGTAAGAGAGGGTTTTAAAGTAATGGTTTATTGTACCGACGACCCCATATTGGCTAAAAAATTAGAGGATTGTGGAGCTTCTGCAATAATGCCTCTAGCTTCGCCCATTGGATCAGGCTTAGGTTTACAGAATAAGGTAAATATTTCAATAATTATAAAACAATGTAAAGTTCCAGTAATTGTTGATGCTGGGATTGGCATAGCCTCAGATGCAACAATCGCTATGGAATTAGGTTGTGACGGAGTGCTAATAAATAGCGCAATAGCAGAAGCAAAAAAACCTCTTCTAATGGCTAAATCTTTTAAGGACGCTGTAATCTCAGGACGAAATGCCTTTTTAGCTGGAAGAATGAAAAGAAATATTTTTGCTTCCCCAAGCTCTCCTGTAAAAGGTTTAATTTAATTTTTTCTTTCTTCTTACCCACAAAGTTCTTAAAGTTTTTTTTGTTTTTATTTTCTTTGTAGTAGGTTTACTTTTCTTTAGTTGTTTTATCTCTTTTACCTTTATTTTCTTATCTTTTTCTTTAAATTTGACTTTATCGAAATTTTCAACGGATTTAATTAGTTTTTTAGACTTATTTAATAAATCAATCTTATATTCCGGTATAACATAATTTTTATCAGAAAGTATTTCAATCTTAAGTGGATATTTCTTTTGAAAAAATTTAAGTTCTTCGACAAGATTATTCTCAATAAAAAGTTTTACTTTTTCAGGAACAAATGATTTTATAATTTTTACTTTATCTGTGAAAGCCAAATGTTGTATCTTTTTGCAAATTTTTTGAGCAAATGATCCTAGTGATAATTGTGTTTCCCATTTTATGGAACCCTCTCTCAACCTTTGTCTTGTCATTTCCAAGAGCCCAAAATTACTTATTCTTCCAATTTGAATTCGAGCTCTATCTTTTCTTATGCTCTCTCTCATTTTTTTTTCAACTATTCGTCTATTATAAAAATTCATCATATCTATGAAATCAATTACAATTAACCCTGATAGGTCCCGTAGCTTTATTTGATGAGCAATTTCTTCAGCGGCTTCTAAATTAGTATTTAATGCTGTTTTTTCAATATTAATTTGTTTCGTTGATTGACCCGAGTTTATATCTATAGAGACTAATGCCTCTGTTGGGTTTATGACTAGATATCCTCCAGATTTTAGTTTTACAGTAGGTTCAAAAATGTTATTTAGTTCTTTTTCAATGTTCGCGTCATGAAATAAAGGAATTTTTCCTCTATATTTTTTAATGTTTTTTACATATTTCGGCATTAAATCTTTCATGAATTTTTTAGCTTTTTGATATGCTTCGTTTCCCTCGATATAGATATTTTTAGTTTCATTATCGTAGATATCTCTTAAAGTTCTTTTAATAATATCTCCCTCTTCATAAACTAAAGATGGTGCGTTAGACTCTAAAGCTTTTTCTTTTATTGTTTCCCAGGTTTTCAATGTACTTTGAAAATCTTTCTCTATTTCATTTTTTGTTTTATTTGCACCTGCAGTTCTTACAATAACTCCCATACTTTTTGGGATGTCAATTTCATTTAATATATCTCTAATTTTTTGCCTATCAGATGAACCAAAAATTTTCCTTGATATACCGCCTCCTTTTGGTGTATTCGGCATTAAAACCATGTACTTCCCTGCCAAAGAAATAAAAGTTGTTAATGCGGCACCTTTTTGCCCTCTTTCTTCTTTAATAACTTGAACAAGTATTACCTGGCCTGGTTTTATAACTTCTTGGATTCTGTATCTTTTTATACCAAAAGAGGATTTTACCTCTTCTCTAAATTTTCTTTTCTGATCATTGTCTTTGTTAGTTGAATTAATATTTTCTTTTATATTTTCTTCCTCTTGGATATTTGTTTCTTCCTCATTATTCTTTTGTTCTACGCTCTCTATTGAATTATTAATTACATTGTTATCTTCAGTCCCATTAACAGCTTTATTTTTTAAATCTTCTCTAATTTTTTCCTCGGCAATTCTAATTTTTTCTTTATCTTCAGAAGGCAATTGATAGTAATCAGATTGAATATCATTAAAAGCTAGAAATCCGTGTCTATCTCTTCCAAAATGTACAAACGCTGCTTGGAGTGAAGGCTCGACTCTACTTACTGTTCCTAAATATATATTATTTTTAAAATTTAAATTGTTTTTATCCTCAAATTCATATTCTTCAATTGAATTATTTGATTTAAGAACAATACGTGTTTCATTAGGATGCGATGCATCAATGTATAAATTTTTTTCCATTTTAATTGAATCCTTCTAAATTTATTGAAATCTGTGAATTTTTTTATTGCCATAATTTTATTTTATACAATTTTTCGTATAAATACAGTTAATTAAAATATAAATGCCTAAAGAAAGTCAAATTTATTAATAATATAGCTATATGTTTAAATTTATTAACTTTTCAGCAAAATTTGCTATCTCATTCATCATTATAATACTTCTTTTTAGCTTATCTACTTTTTGGTATTTTTCTATTGGTTTACCTGATTACAAAAAATTATCAAATTATCAACCACCAATTTCGAGTCGCGTTTATTCACAAGATGGCAAATTAATTGCTGAGTATGCTATACAAAAAAGGTTGTTTGTTCCTTACGAGTCAATTCCTGAAAAGGTGATAAATTCTTTTTTGTCTGCAGAAGATAAAAATTTTTTTAATCATCCCGGAGTAGATGCAAAAGGAATATTAAGAGCAATTTTCAAAAATTTAAAAAACATCTCACAAAACAAAAGATTAGAAGGGGCATCTACAATTACACAACAAGTTGCAAAAAATTTTCTTTTGACAAATGAAGTTTCAATGAAAAGAAAGATCAAAGAGGCAATTTTAGCTTTTAGAATTGAAAGAGCTTATTCTAAGGAAAGAATTTTGGAACTATATTTGAACCAAATATATTTAGGGCAAGGAACTTATGGTATTGCAGCAGCAAGTTTAGAGTATTTTGACAAATCCATAAAAGAATTAAGTTACCCCGATGCTGCATTACTCGCGGCTTTGCCTAAAGCTCCTAGTAAGTATAATCCTTATAAGTATCCTAAAGTTGGAAAGTTTAGAAGAAACTTAGTTTTAAAAAATCTAAAAGATAATAATTTTATTTCAAAAAAAGAATTTGAGGAGTTCAAAAATTCAAATTTAAAACTTAAAAAAAGAAAAATAGAAATTGTAAACGAGGCCAATTCATATACAGAGGAGGTTAGGAGATCTGTTAATGAAAATTACGGTTTTGAGAAACTCTATTCTCAAGGCTTAAGTATTAAAACACCCTTAAATATAAATTATCAAATTCAAGCGTTAAAATCTTTGAGAAAAGGTATCGAAGACTACGACAAAAGGAGAGGCTGGAGAGGACCAATTGCAAACAAACAAAGTGATAAAAATTGGAAAAACAAAATTGAAAAGTTTAAGTTAGACCCTACTTTATCTTGGAATTTTGCAGAAGTTGTAAAAGTAGATAATTTTAAAGTAAATTTTAAGACTTTCAGTCTCAGCGAAAATAATAATTTATTTGGTGAAATATTAATTGATGATTTAAAGTGGTTAATTTCCAAAAAAAAAACAATTACTGATAGGTTTGAAATCGGAGATATTATTTTCGTCAAAAAAGAAAATAATAAATGGATACTAAAACAATATCCCAAAGTAAATGGAGGGATAGTTGCAATTGACCCTTTTACAGGAGATGTAAAAGCATTAGTGGGTGGATTTAATTTTAAATCAAGTGAATTTAATAGAGTAACGCAAGCAAAAAGACAACCAGGCTCAGCTTTTAAACCGATTGTTTATGCTGCAGCACTAGAAAACGGATTTGCGCCTAACTCAATAATTTTAGATGCTCCTTTTGTAGAAAGTCAAGGTGTCGGACTTAAAAATTGGAAGCCCGAAAATTATGGAAAAAAATTCTACGGCCCCACAACCTTAAGAAAGGGCATAGAATATTCTAGAAATTTAATGACAGTGCGAATAGCAAAAATACTAGGATTAAATAAAATTTTAGCCTTATCCAAAAAGTTAAGTGTTTACGATGAAATACCTGAATTATTATCAGTCTCATTGGGAGCTGCAGAAACAAGTTTAATAAATTTAACATCAGCTTATGCCCCATTTGTTAACGGTGGGAAAAAAATAGAACCTAAGTTAATTTCCAGAATACAAGATCGGAGAGGTAAAACAATTTTTAAAACTAAAAGTAGAGAGTGTTTAGGATGTGACAAATTTATTAATGAGTCTACTGAATACCCAATAATTAAAAATATGAATGAGCAAGTTTTAAGTGAGGAAACAGCTTATCAAATGGTAGCAATTTTAAATGGAGCAGTAAAAAGAGGAACGGCAAAAAAATTAAGATCTCTAAATGTACCAATTGCCGGCAAGACCGGAACAACTAATGATAATTTTGATGCTTGGTTTATAGGTTTTACATCAAACCTAGTTGTCGGGGTTTATATAGGATACGATAATCCTAAAACTTTAGGAAAATTTGAAACTGGTTCAAAAGCAGCTCTTCCAGTATTCAAAGATTTTATCGAAAATTCTTTATTCAAAGAAGATTTTGAAGAATTCAAAATACCTGAAAACATTTATCTTACTTCGCTAAATTACGATACAGGCAAGAAATCATTGCCTAACGACAAGAACATAATTGTAGAAGCTTTAAAATTAAAAGATATTAACAATATTGGTAATAACGACTTAATATCAATCAGTGATCGTGATACACTTGTAAAATTTAGACAGTTTTATTAATGGAAAGTTTTGAAAATAAAATATTAAAAATAGAGAACACCCTAAATAATATTAGGGGGTATCTTTGAAAAAAATAAAGTAGAAATAAAACTTAAAGAGATAGAAAAAGCCCTTCAACAAGAAAACTTTTGGAAAGATAAAGATAAAGATAAAGTTAAAAAAACAGTAAAACAAAAGAAATTTTTTGAAAATATTTTATTATCTTATAAAAACTCTCGATTAGAAATTTCAAATATAAAAGATTTATTTAAATTAGGGTCAGAGGAAAAAAATGAAGAAATCATTAAAGATTGTAATTATAAAATCGATGAAATCCAAGATAGTTTGAAAAAATCTGAGATCAGTTGTTTTTTATCAGGCGAAAATGACGATTTAAATATTTTTCTTGAGGTACACGCCGGCGCAGGAGGGACCGAAAGTCAAGATTGGGCAGATATGTTAAGGCGAATGTACATGAGGTGGTTTGATAAAAAGGGTTTTAAATATCAGATTATAAGCGAACATAAAGGAGAAGAGGCTGGAATAAAATCATCAACTTTAAAAGCTGAAGGAAATTATTTGTATGGCTTAATGAGAGCAGAGTCTGGAGTTCATCGACTAGTAAGAATTTCACCATTTGACAGCGGAGCGAGAAGACACACTAGTTTTGCTAGCGTTTGGGTATATCCATCAGTCGATGATGATATAAATATTCAAATTGACGAGAAAGATTTAAGAATAGACACTTATAGATCTAGTGGTGCAGGCGGCCAACACGTGAATACCACTGATAGCGCTGTAAGAATAACTCACATTCCATCAAAAATAGTTGTGCAATGTCAAAATGAAAGATCGCAACATAAAAATAAAGAAACTTGTTTTAAAATGCTCAAAGCGAGATTATATGAAAATGAAATACAAAAGAGAGAAGAAGAAAACCAAAAAGAACTAAATGCAAAAACAGATATTGGATGGGGTCATCAGATTAGATCTTATGTATTGCAACCGTATCAACTAGTAAAAGATCTTAGAAATAAAGTAGAAAATACAAATCCTACTAGTGTATTAGACGGAAATATAGATCAATTTATAGAAGAAGGTATTAAACACAAATAATGAACAAAATAATTAAGATTTTTTTTTTATTTTTTTTTATTTTTATTATTTTAGCTATTGCTATTTTATCTACCTCAGGATTTAAAACAAAAAAATTTAATAATTTCATCTCACAAAAAATAAACCAAAATAATGAAAATATAAAATTAAACTTAAAGGCAATAAAGTTTAAGCTTGATATTAGCCAAGCGAGTTTATTCTTAGATACTGAAAACCCAAAAATTTATTATAGAAATATTCTTATACCATCTAAAAATATAAAAGCTTATTTTGATTTCTTATCATTATTTAAGTCTGAAACAAAAATAAATAAAGTAATTTTAAATTTAGATGAAATTAATGTTTCTCAATTACAGATGTTAGCAAGATCATTCAAACCCTCAAATTTAAAAAGTTTTGTTAACAACAAACTTAAATATGGAAAAATTAATTCTGAAATTGAGTTATATTTAGATAAAAAAAATTCATTAAGAGATTTTATCGTAAGAGGAAAAATAAATGATTTAAATGCAAAAATAACAAGCGACATAAATTTAAAAGATTCCTCTTTCTCATTTTTGGCAGATCAAACCGACTTAATTGTAAAAAATTTTTTTGGTAAGACAGAATATTTCTCTATAGAGGAGGGATTTTTAAATGCAGAATTGTCGGATGAAATAGATATAGAAACGAATTTTAATAGCATTATTAATTATAATGGTGAATTTAAAAAAATTGACAAATTTTTATTTACTCATAAAAATTTTAAAAATTTTAAAAATTTTTCCAATGTTCAAGCAAAATTAAATAATATTATAAAATTTAAATTTGACAAAACATATAAATTAAAAAATTTTGAATATAGAAATAATGGTAAAATAATTAATGCAGATTTTAATCCCAAAGAACTTGATTATGAATATTTTTCAAATAAAAAGATTGATAAATTGTCTATAGTCAATACTGATATAAAAGTAAATTTTAATTCAAAAGAAAATATAATGGATTTATCAGGAAAATATTCATTAAATGACAGTAAGAATTTAAACTTTAAAATGTCAAACACGATTATTAATGAATCTTTAAACTTAGATTTAACATTAGATTATGATGGGATATTAGAAATAAAAGTATTAAATTATTTTAAAAAAAAAGGGGATATTGCTAAAATTAAGTTAAATCTTAAAAAAAATAGAAATAAAATAACAATTAATCAAATCGATTATAATGATGACAAAAATTCAATCGTAATTAAAAAAGCTTTATTTTCTGAGGGAAAATTTTTATCCTTGGATGAGATTTCGGTAAAAACATTTAAAGAAGATATAAAAAATAATGATTTTTCTATATTATTTAAAAAAAATATCGATGTAAGAGGCGAAAATTTTGATGCTAGTAATTTACCAAAAATTTTAAACAAAAACTTAAGTAATAACTTTTTTTCAAAAATTTCCAGTGATATTGAAATTGATTTTAAGAATATCAATGCTCCGGTTTCCGAAAAAATTAAAAACTTTAAATTAATTGGAAGTATCCGAAATGGAAAATTTATAAAAATTTCGTCAAAGGGAGATTTCGGTAGAGACCAATTTTTAGATATAACAATGAAAAATGACCAAAATTTTAATAAAAAATACTTAGAAATTTATTCAGACATTACTAAACCTCTTTTAGCAGAATACAAATTTTTTAGAGGACTTACCGGCGGTAAATTACTATTTTCCTCAATCATTGATGAAAAATCTTCTAATTCGAAACTTAAAATTGAAAATTTCAAAGTGATAAATGCACCGGGAATGATACAATTACTTTCTCTTGCAGATTTAGGCGGCCTTGCAGATCTAGCAGAAGGCGATGGTATATCTTTTGATGTTCTTGAAATTAATATGGAAAAAAACCAAGATACATTAAAACTCAACGAAATACTTGCTCTTGGTCCTAGCATTTCAGTTTTAATGGAAGGTTATCAAGACCCGAATGTGACTAGTCTGCGAGGTACATTGGTTCCTGCAAAAACTTTGAACACATTAATTTCTAAAATCCCAGTTTTAGGTGACATTGTTATTCCAAAAGAAGTTGGCGAAGGATTATTTGGAATAAGTTTTAAAATGAAAGGTCCGCCTGGACAAATCAAAACAACTATAAATCCAATCAGAACAATTACTCCAAGATTTATTCAAAAAATTATAGACAAGAAAAGATCTAATAAATAATTTTGACTAGAAAATGTTTCTTTTTTCCACATGAAATTTTTAATATATTATTTTTAAAGTCATTTCCATGAAGAACTTTTTTTTCATCTTTTAGTAATATATCATTTAATTTTAAACCATCATTACCAATTAATCTTCTTGCTTCACTTTTTGATGATACGATTTTATTCATTGATAAAAAATCTAAAAGTACGACACCCGTTTTAAGTTCAAAAGATTTTACATTAATTATTGGAAGATTTTCACTTAAACCTTTGCCTAAAAAGACGTCTTTAGCTGTCTGTTCGGCTTTTTTAGAAGCATTTTTGCCATGTAAAATTTTAGTAACTTCATTAGCTAATATAATTTTAAGCGTGTTAATATTTTTTTCTTTTTCAAACAATTTTTCTATTTCATTTGGTTCGATTTCTGTGAAAAAATTAAAAAATCTTTTTACATCTCTATCGTCGGTATTTCTCCAAAATTGCCAGTATTCATAAGGAGAAAATAGTTTTTCATTAAGCCATATTGCTCCCTTTTCGGTTTTACCCATTTTGACCCCAGAGGCTAGGGTTATTAGAGGTGATGTTAAACCAAAAGACTCTTTTCTAGTTAATCGTCTTATTAAATCAACACCATTAATAATATTCCCCCATTGATCAGAACCCCCAATTTGAAGTATACAATTTTTCTTTTTGAATAGTTTATAGAAATCAAAAGCTTGTAATATCATATAATTAAATTCCATATAGCTAAGAGATTGCTCTCGTTCTAATCTTAATTTGACACTATCGAATGTAAGCATCTTATTGATTGTAAACTGACTTCCTATAGTTCTTAAAAATTGAATATAATTTAATTTAGTTAGCCATTCAGCATTATTAATAAATATTGGTTTTGTTTTTTTATTTGAAAAATCTAAAATTTTTTTAAAAATATTTTTTATACCCGTGATATTTTTTTTAATTTCACTTTCTTTTAAAATCTTTCTAGTCGCATCTTTCCCAGATGGATCCCCTATCAAAGTTGTGCCTCCACCTAATAAGACTATTGGCCTATGGCCGTGTTTTTGCATTAATTTTAAGATCATAATTTGCAATAGGCTACCTACGTGTAAGCTGCTCGCAGTGCAGTCAAAACCAATATAACCAGAAATAGACTTTTTATCACAAATAACTGCTAATTTTTCCGAATTAGTGCACTGGTTAAGGTATCCTCGGGCTTGCATTTCAATAATAAATTTATTTTTCATAGTGCAATTGTTTAAAACTACTATTATACGAAAATTGTTATAAATAAATAAAAATATGCAAAAAAAATATACCTCTTTAGGCTTAATGAGCGGAACATCTGGAGATGGTGTTGATGCTTCTATAATAAATTCTAACGGAATAGACCAATTTGAAGTAGTTCAAGATAAATATTTTGAATATGATTCAAATATCTACAAAGGTATTCACTCTCTCAAAAAAAAGATTAATTCTTTAAAGGATTTAAGAAAGTTTTCAAATGAGATAAGAGAAATTGAGAGAAAGATAACTTTGTTTCATGCAAAAATAATAAAAGATCTAGTTCCAAAAAATGAGGACAATCTGGTAGGTTTTCACGGACAAACCATTTATCATAATTCAAAGGAAAAAACCTCAATTCAATTAGGTGATGGCAAATTGTTAAATCAACTTACAAAAAAAAAAATAATACATAATTTTAGAAAAAACGACTTATTAAACGGAGGCGAAGGCGCACCACTTACTCCTCTTTTTCATCAATTAATTGTTACTCAACAAAAGATTGATTTACCAATTTGTATCTTAAATATTGGAGGGATTTCAAATGTAACTATTATAAAAAAGCCCATAGGGTCAATGGAAATTTATAGTAAAGATATAGGGCCGGGAAATTGTTTAATAGATGAATGGATTAGAAATAATTGTAATAAAAAATTTGATAGGGATGGACAACTGGCAGCATCTGGGAAGATTAATGAAATAATATTTGAACAAGCTCAAGAACTTTATGCAAATAGAAAAAATAAATATAAATTATCATTAGATGTAAGTGACTTTGATATTTCTTTTTCAAGAGGATTGTCATTAGAGGATGGGGCCGCTACTTTAACAGAGATAACAGCAAACATTATCGGAGCGACTTTGTTTTCTATTTTAAGCAAAGAAATTTTTGTAAAAGATATATTAGTTTGTGGCGGCGGTAGAAAAAACAAAATTTTGCTAAAGGCTATTTCAAAATATTTAAATTCTAAACTAAATTTAAAGCAAATAGATGAATATGGAGTAAATGGTGACTTCGTTGAGTCCCAAGCTTTTGCATTTCTTGCAATAAGGTCTTATATGAAACTTCCTATAAGTTTCCCTAATACTACTAATTGTAAAGTCCCGAGTTTGGGTGGGGAATTAGAAACGAACTAAATTAGAGCAGTTTTTTCTTTAAGATATTTTTCTATCTCGATTGAAAGTTCTTTTTCTTTATTTTTAAAAAAATGATTGCAATTTTTTATTTTCGAAAAAATTACCTCAACACCTTTTTGACTTTTAATCCTATTATCAAGCTCAATTATACTTTCTTTTGTCACCAATTCATCATTTTCACTATAAATTACTTGTCCAGAGGTTGGGCAAGGTGCTAAAAAAGAAAAATCATATACATTGGGTTGTGGGGATACAGCAATAAAGTTATTTACCTCAGGCCTTCTCATTATTAACTGCATACAAATAAGAGATCCAAAAGAAAAACCTGAAACCCAACATTGACTATAATCTAAATTTTGTCGTTCAATCCAATCTAACGCAGCAGCAGCATCAGAAAGCTCTCCTAATCCGTTATCGAATACACCTTCACTTTTTCCCACACCCCTAAAATTTACCTTAATTACAGAAAATCCATTTTCTAAAAATATATTGTACATTAGTTGAACTATCCTATTGTTCATTGTCCCTCCGTATTGTGGATGGGGATGTAGTACTATTGCGACTGGAGAACCAAATTTCGGATTTTTATAATATTTTGCCTCAAGTCTTCCAGCAGGACCAGGTATAAAAATCTCTAAACTTTTTGGTTTCATAATTGATAATGATTACTATTAAAAAAAAAAGTACTGAGTTATAGCACGTTTTTATGCGACAAATATTTTTTTT
>MDTD01176144.1_pt1 | contig 47693 bp, 45 predicted proteins | sample 811221 | NCBI WGS metagenome assembly MDTD01 (sample SAMN05326646, study PRJNA326480) | marine metagenome | isolation source: seawater | place: Pacific Ocean: South West | collected 2011 | reverse complement strand
TGTAGAATAAACTTTTGAATACTTATTTTTAATATACTTTTTTGCTTCAGCTATGTTCATACCAATTAAACTCAAAGCACCAACGTCCTTGAAAAATACTTGTCCATCTCTATTAATTATTTCAGAAGTATTCTGTTCAATAGATCCATATAGAGCAATAATTACTTCATCACCAGGACCTAGTATATAATCATCGGGTGTTGGCAAATTTTGCCAAAAAGGTATGGTATCTCGCACCTCAAAAATATCGTACCCCACATATGGCATAATATCAGAGGAGTCTTGAAGCGAATTAAGCCTGTCTAATAATTTTTGGGTGTTGGCAATTAGTGACTCTACTTCCTTACGCGTGTAGATGACTTTATCTGGTAACGCGGTACTTCTTGCGGTTTCCTCAGCGTCTTTAACCTCTTTTGGTTTTTGAAGTTCTTGATTTTTTAACGCATCTTGATATTGTTTTCTGATATTTTCAATATCTTGTAAAGATTGACTACTGCATATTGACGTAAAAAACAGACTCAAAAAAACAACGCATATCGATTTCGTTGAAAAAATAGTATAAATTCTATTATTCATTCCAAAATATACGATTTATAGAGGAAATGTCAAATAGCTTATACAAAATGTAAATCTAATAATTGAGGATGTTTTACATTATTTTACATTTATTTTACATAAAGTATAATTATTGACGACAATTGCATCTTATTTTACCAAAATAGATTTTTTTGAATTTTAAATATTAATGTATTGGTTCGCCTTATACTGCTTAGAATTGGGTTGTTTAACCACACATTATCATTAGAATTAACAAATCCAATATTTTCAAAATATTCATTTTCATAGTATAAGTCGAAAACCCAATTATTATATCTGTAGATTAAAGACAATCTAAGCTCAAGCTTAACTTCAGGAGGAAAATGATATACTACTCCATGTCTTTCATAATTAAATGCTGGCAATATGGTCCAATTTCTACCCTCATAACCTAAAAATAGATAAAAGTCATCAGAGTCTGATCCTGAATGGGCCGACCACCTTCTCCCCAAATATGTGTTATTTTTATATAAATCTTCATCAAACCATGAAGCTGTTGTACCTCTGTGATCAGAAAATGTCCTTTGTATTAAATCAAGATATTCTACACCAAAAACAATATTTTTAACTCCAAATAACCCTTTTTTTCTAACTCCGTATAAATATGCCGCTGAAACATCCCAATGCGATCTTAGTTCATATAAATTATGTAAATGGTCATTAAAACCAATTTCGAAGAAGATTTGTAAATTTGATGGTCTAAAATTTCCTTGAACAATAAATGTCATAACTTGGTCCCATCTGTCTGTTCCTTTTCCTTCAGTATACCATAAATCTTTTTTGCTAGTTAACAATAAACCTTCGGCTGGTAAAAATGCCGCATCTTTGAGCTCCCATTGCCTTTTTCCATCAAGTTTTATTCCTCCAGACACATATGTGCGTGTAACGCCCAGGGTTATGTCATTTTCTGGAGATATGTGCGTGAGTGTACCTATGACTCCAGTAAAGTAGTATGGCCTTTCAAAACTACCTACTTCGCCTACCATGTAATTAAAATTAAACTTTATTTTATTTGTAAAGATACTTAAGTCATTTAATCCCAAAAAATAATGTGGAAAACCAGGAGCATTGTTAGACATAACTAGAGATGTATGCATTCCTGGTCCCCACCAACGGTTAACATTAGCTATTCCTGTCAAAAATCCTTTATATTTCAAATACAGTTGGAATTCTCTAATTCCACTGCTTTTGAATTCTGATCCTAAATCCAACTGTCTATCATTTAACCATTTAAATCCGCCAGGTCTTTCTGATGGCCTAATTACCTGATTTTGACCTGTATAATAGTTTGGATATATTGGCTCAATGATTGTTTTATTTGAAACATTAAGCATATACGGTTCTGCAGATAGGAAAAAGAATTTTCTATTTAAAGCAATTTTATATGAATGAAAAGACCCAACTCCTTTTTGGAAATATCTATTGCCCATATTTTCCTGGTTGGGTGCATTATTATTAAAATAGTTTTCATTTTGATACCCTAAGAAAAAATTGTATTCGGTATTTTTTATAAACGGTCTCATAAGGTTTTGAATATTGTCTTGACCAAAGTTGCCATTGTGGTATAATATTTCTGGTGTTGCATTAATCCATATTTGACCATACCCTATTGAAAGAATTAAAAATAAACATATAATTGTCTTGTTTTTCATATACAAAAAATACAAACCAATATTTCAAAAAAATAGGCTATACTATTTTTTAATTTTTATATTTCAGATACAACTTTTGTTGTCTGAAAAAGTCTTGGCCTCAGGTGCATATGACAAAGGAACTGCTACTGGAAAAGGTAGATTTGAAATCAGCATAACTATTAATCCATATGGATTAATTCCCTATGGACAAAACTATAGTGTAATGAGCTATGGACTAAATGAAAAAATGGATTTGGTTGGATATTATTCATCTCACCAAAATGGAACTGAAAGTCAATATTTAGGGGTTTTATATCAATTTTATAAATCAAAAAATCTAGATTTGGCTACTGCGATTGGAATGCGATATCAAGATTCAGGTATAAATGATCTATTTGCTCCTCAATTGCTATATAATTACCATCTGAATCAAAATTATTCAATTGGAGGTAGTATTGTGAAGGTTTTTCAGCAAAATAGCCTAAACGATAAAGGAACGGCAATAGATATAACTTTATATAGAAATATAGATAATTTTATATTTAATGATAAAATCAAAAATATTTACATTGGATTAGGTATATTCAAAAATTCAGAAAAAAATTTATTAAAAGATAGGCTATATTTTCACTACAGTTTAGATATAGTGTTCTAGGCTTTTACTTGCTTCTTTTTCTTTTGATTATGATATTATAAAAAGCTCTAAAGAAATAACTAATATCTGTTCTTAGGGGTTTTTTAGTAAAAAGGGTTAGATATTTTCTTTCAGATTCACATATCTCTTCAAAAGTTATTGGCAAATCGACATAATAAGGAGGAACCAGGCCAGGTTTAGTTTTAATTCTTAATTCTTTTAAATCATCTGGATATCTTCTGAAATAGTCCTCACTTAAAGGCCTTACTCCAACCAATTTGAGATCTCGCTTAAACCAGTTTATTATCATTGGAAACTCATCAATCCAATATTTTCTTAGAAATTTTCCATAAAATGTAATCCTTGAATCATCTTTAATCTTTCCGCTACTATCTAATTTATTTTCATCAGTAATTTTTTTTTGAATGTATTCGGAATAAGGTGACATGGTTCTAAATTTGTATACTGATATTATCTTACCCTCTTTACCAACTCTCTTCATACTAAAAATGGGCCCGTATGATGGATTCATATCAAAAAAAGGGTCCCGAACTTTTGTAGAAACATAATATGATAAATCATTTGATTCAATGACATTCATAACCTCAAACCCACAGGAAACCAACCTTCCCATTATCTCGCTTTCTGACATTACACGATTATAGCCCCTGGTCATCATAAAATATATTTTATTGAGTATTGGTATTTTTGGAAAAACTCTTTTATACAAAAAATCTATAAATAAAATTAAAGGACCCAAAAAAAATTTCGATTTTTTCCACTTTCTCAATGATCTTTGATGTGAAGTCTCCGCGCAGCTAATGTAGATCCCCCCCATAGTTAGAGCGAAATTAACTTTTTCGTGAAACTTATTAACTCTTCGAAAATTATTAGTTTTTTCGATATTGACTATTAATGAAGCGTTTTTAAGAGCCTTTAGATTAAAAGTTTTATTTGTTTCAATTAAAGAAAAATTCTCATAATCGATTTTTTGTGAATATTTATTTATTTCAGAATTTAATTTCTCTGGTAAATTTGAAACTAGTTGCTCAATTGTTTTCATTTACCTACCAATGTATCGCCTAAAATAAGGTAAAGCAAAAAGTCTTAGCATTGATTGTAATTTATTTACCTCCATCTTGTCTCTTTCAAGTTGATAGGTGTCTTTACTTTCTTTGAATTTGAATTTTATTCCTGCCATTGATTTGATAGAATTTGAATGATTTAATATAAACTTCTCCTCTAAGGATTTATCCATCCTAACACCAAAAGGGTAAGAAAAATGATTAATTTTACATTCTAGGTGGCTTTCTAGGCCTTGTTTAGATTCTAAAATTTCTTTCTCACATTCAAAGTAATTTAACTTACTAAAATTTGGGTGTGAGGTAGAGTGAGTGCCTAGTGTATGTCCAGAACTAAGTATTTCAAGCAATTCTTTTCTCTGCATATAGGGCTGATTATCATTCATATACTGATCAATATTTATTGATAATTCATCTAAAAATATTTTTACTAGAACATCTCTTTTATTCATTGGCCACTCTGACATGCTCCAACTTAAGAGATTCTTATCTTGTATTTTTTGATTAATTTTAAATTCATCGCTAATTTGGGAACAAATATTGTTAATTAACGAATTTTTGAAATTATTTTGAATGAAAAATAGAATATTTCTCCACATCATTTTATTCTTAAGAACGCAATCTGAAATCAAATAAATACAAGAAGGAATTTTATAATCATCAAGGATAGGCATGGCGTTTTTATAAATTGAGCTAAAGCCATCATCAAAAGTGATGATAAGATTTTTGTTAAATTTTATATTATTATTAATTTTATAAACAGCTTCATCAATAGAGATAATATTAAATCTTTTCTTTAAAAACTTTAATTGCCATTGAAATGTGTCTTTATTTATTGATCCGTTTTGTGGGTAATACTCAGGAGTCGAACCTGAAATCATATGGTAGTAAATAATTCTAAGATTATTATTTTTAATCAAATATTTCATTTTAGAATACTATCGTATAGCTCTAATAAATTTTTATCAGAACTATCATTGTAATATTTTATAATTTTCTCTTTTCTTGAAAATCTTTTTATTATTTCTTTTTTTCTAAGGTAAGACAATTTTATATCGTTAGCTATTGTCCAATCAATATTTCTATAATATCTAAAGCTTTTCTTTTGAGGAATACCCTCTTCATTAAAGTTTCCAAAATTTAAATATTCAGTGTATAATTTTAAACAGCCTTGAAAATTTTTCATGTATAATGTTGATGGAGTGTCTGTTTTATCAATTGGAACTAAGTAATGAGATAAAATTTTACCTCCATCAATCCTTTCATTCATCTTCATTAAAGTCCCACCGCAGAAATTTGGCCTTAGGTCTGAGAGGGCATGAAATAAAGTTTTATTTCCGTTATAAATTGGAGAAATTCCACTATGAAAGTTTAAAGTTGAGATTTTTGGAGAATTAATAAACTCTTTTCCAGCTAAGTCGCCCCCTAAAAAGCAAATGATATCAATATTTTTTTCATGAATTATTTTAAGCGCATCTGAATTATTTACTGTTTGAACATTAAAAATTTTGTTCTTATCTATATCATCATATAATTGATTATAATCATTAAAAAATTGTTTTTCAAGATGAGCATTCTGTCGAGAAAAGCTTTTTTTACTAATCTTCGAGTAAGATACGCTTAGTAATTTCATTAAAAAATATACCATTCCATATCTATAAAGCTTCTTTGATCTAATTCGATTAAAATAATTACCTTTATTTGGGTGAATGATTGCCTCAACATTAAATTGTTTACACATCTCAACAACCCAGTATTTGTGATGGAGGTTTTTATTTGTAACAAGAGCTATTTTCATCTTATTTATTATACTTTTCAATTATTTGAATCATCAAGCTCGTGGTATCATCAAATTCTTTTTCATAATTAATTTTAACTTTATTAAATGATACATTTTTGTCTTTTAGTATAATATCAATAGAATTTAAAATCTTTTTAAAATTTAACTCTGTCTTTAAGTATCCATATTTTTCTAGTTCTGATATATATCCCATTGAAAGCTCGTTAACATAAATTGCCGGAGTTTTTAATAAAGCACTTTCAGCTGCAAGAGTTGCTCCTTCGCCAACATAAAGGCTGGAGTAAAATAAAGCGTCATGCATTAATTCTGGAGAAATATTTAATTTATATTTTTTTAGTTCAGAAGGTATACTACCTTCAGATGAAATAAACACCTTAGCTTTTTTTGAAATAAAATTTATTAATTCAATTTTATTTGCCTCACTTAGACCATGAATACCAAAATCATGGCTTGCTTCCCAAGAAACAAATCTTACGATCACGTATTTCTCATTACCTACGCCAAGAATTTTTTTTATTTCAGAATTTGGTTTATAATGTTTTTTATGTAGATATGATAGCTCCATAAACCCGTTAAATGTTACATGTTTTTTACCGAAATCTTTCTGAAAAAATTTAGGAGTTATTACTCTTTCTGAAAATGGTATGGTTAGTTTTATACCAAGCTTGGCATGTTCTGTATCTGTAAAGCAAATATGCGGTATTCGTCTAAACCAAGATGATTGAGCTAGATATGGAGAACAAAAACTTAATGTTAAATCTGGTTTAAAATTTTTCAATTTCTTGTAAACAAAATAATTTGTTTTTATTAAATAAAAAAATTTACCAAAAAATCCTGTAGAGCCTTTGCCTCTACTTACAAAAGGTATTGAATTTTCTGCTAACAAGTTGTGTGTTACTTCTTTATCTCTGGCAATGATCAATATTTGATTGTCTGTTTTTTTTAAAAATTTGTATAAATTTTTAAAATAATGGACATGGGCTGGGTGTCCTATATCGAAAACTATCTTCACTATTTTATTGGTATTTTAGAGATCTAATTTTTGTTAGGTGTTAATTTTGATGATTCATAATATATCTTTAATATTTTTTTTGAAATATCTTTTTCATCCAACAGTAACTTCTTGATTTTTTTTCTACCCTGTGTTTTTTTAAACGACATTGCCTCAATAATTTTGTTAGTTAAATCAACATGGTTATATTTTGATAAAAAACATCCTTCAACCTCACCTATAACCCATTCAACATCACCAACATTTGTTGAAACTATGGGTTGATTACAGGCCATAGCCTCTTTGATAATGTTTGGTGAACCCTCAAGAAAAGATGTTAAGACAACCACATCGCATGCATTTAAGTATAATGGTACAATTTTAGGATCAACAGGGTAAGGTATTTCTAATAAAAAAATATTTTTCTTAGCTAAAGCATTAATGCATTGTTTTAATAAATTAAAATTTTTTCTATAATTATTCTTATCACCTAAAAACATTATATATTTTTTATTGTCAATCTTTAATCTATCTCGACAATAGCTTCTATTGATAGGTTTAAATTTTTCTAGATTTACACCATTTGGAATTATTTTCATTTTTTTTCGTAAATATACATATCTTGACAAATTTTTTGATTTAACGATTATTTTTGCAACTAAAGGCTGTATTAAAATTGATAAAAATGTATTTATTAAACCCTTGAGTTTTGTTTTTCCTTCTCTGTTTACAGTTCCATAAACATCTGTACCCATAAACGAAAGTACAATTGGTATAGAGGTAAAAGTAAGTCTAGCTAGCCATGCTGCATAAACATAATGAGCGTGAATGACATCATATTGTTCCCTTTTAAGCTCTTTCTTTAAAAGTTTTATATTTTTTAAATATCCAATAACTCCTTTACCCTTAATTTTGAAGCTATTAACTAAGACATCTTCATTCATAAGAGATAACCTCTGGCTTTCAACAAATGGTGCTGGCAAAACTTTATTACCACTATCTACGAATAAAATTTTCATTCCTTCAAATTTTTTAATTAATGATACATTTAAAGTTAAGGTAAATAAAATAAGGGCTAATGATTATAATTAATCTATATTTTTAATAATTTGTTGAGCTCTTTTTCCCCACGTATAATGCTCAAGTGCTTTTTTTCTAGAATTTGACCCATAAAAGTTATGCATATCTTTTTTTAGAATTTTAAAACCTTTATTTATTTCGTCATTGTTTTCTGTATTAACTAAAACCGCATCTTTGTTATTTTTTAAAACTTCTCTAATTGTTATAAAATCGCTTGATAATATATTCCTTCCCGAAGCCATATATTCAAAGAGCTTTAAAGGAGAACAATAGTTAATCGTTGGTACGTCTTTTGACCATATAGCAATTAAAATATCTGCTGCAAAAAGATAAAAGTGTATGTCGCTGTGCTTAACTCTTCCGATCAGTGATAGGTTGTGAATATTTTTTTCTTTAATTAAATTTTTATAATGATATAAATTTTTATTAGGTCCTCCAATAATAAGAAAGTTTACATCATTATTTTTCTTTGCAAGTGTAATAATACTTTCAATTTTCCTGTTTGAATAGAGGCTGCCAGTGTATACTGCTAAAGTTTTATTGCTTTTTATTCCTAATCGTTTTCTATAAAAATCTTTACTTTGAGGTGATTCAAATCTTTTACTATCAAAACCATCATGCAATGCAATGAGCTTTAAGTCATTAACACCATAATTCTTCCAAAATCTTTTTAAATTATGACTTATACAAATAAATAGAATGAATCTTGGATTTAAAGAGTTTTTAAGTAAAACTCTCTTTAAAAAAAAATTAATTAACTTTATGCGCTCATGAAGTTTGTTGTTATGTGCCTCAAAAATTAATTTTCTTTTATTTTTTAATATTTTTGGGACAATGTTTGGAATTCTGGTGAAGACGTATTCTGAATTATCTTCATTTAGATATTTATATATTTTTCTATAGCCAAAGTATTTCTGAAGTAAGTTATTTTTAAATCTTCGATCATAAAAAGATAATTTAAATTTTATATCATAGCCGAAAATTTCCTTGATATATTTTTTATAATCAGTTATTTCTATCCTGGGGGACAACAAAGTGACATCTATACCATTTTCATGCAAAGCATTACACATACAAATAACCTGTATTATATTTGCCTTTTCGGAGTCAAGCGCAGAATTATGGATATATAACAACGATTTAGTGATTGTACCTTCTCCTTTCAATTATCCCGATTAAATAAAATAAGATAATGTTCAATGGAATCGTATGATAAAAAGATCTTGAGTAGGTAAAAAAATCCATAAAGAAAATTGTACTGATAAGAAAAGTTCCAAAACAAATTGCTTTCCAATATGGTGTAATTTCAATTTTTGTTTGCTTATATGAAACAGTCAGAATATAAAAATAAATACTTGTTATTGTAATGGCTCCAATAAAACCAAGTGAGATTAAAGCTGTTGACCAACCATTCACCCCCAAACCTAAAGTAGAAACCATATATCTAGCGGCTATATCATTATATCTAACATCTTGAATACCGAGAAGAGTTCCAGGCCCATCTCCAATCAAAAATGACGAAGCATCAGCATTAAAGTAAATAGACTTAAATATATTAATTAATCCTGATAATCTACCTCCGGCCAAACCACTATCATCAAATTGATAAATATAGCTTACTACGTAATTAATCAAATAACTTAGATCAAAACTTCCTCCATAAACATCTTCAGGATTAAGGGTTGGGGCTATTCTTACACCTATATAAATAATTACAAAAAGGGAGGGAATAAAAACTGAAATAAAAAAGGATATTTTTCTAAGAGAGATTTGATTAGTTACCCTCAAGAAAAAAATATAAGATAAAAATAAAAGGGCCACTAAATAAAAGTAGACACCTCTTTTTTCTCCAGCAAAAGCTATGAACATAAAAAATGCGGATATTAAAAAGTATTTTTTATCATTTTTATAAAAAAAATAAAAGCCAATAATCATTGATATAGCAATGAGTGGAAGTATAGTATTTAAACTTCCATTTGAAAAGTGAATAGTTCCTATTAAGGTTTCACTTGTACCTTTAAAAATAAATTTTAGAACTGCAGCCGCTATTTGTAAAAAGAATAAAGCAATAAATAATTTATTAAATTGTAAAATTTGGTTATCATTAAAATTTTTATTACTAACAATTAAATATACTAGGAAACCAGGTAATGTATATAAATAGTATGAAAATATTTTTGAGAAAGGGTCGCTATTATAAATTCCTGAAACAATAACGCATAATGTATAAATAATGATAAGTGAAATAAAAATACCTGAGGAAATACTTTTTTTAATTCTAACAGCAAATAGGATTTCAAAAACTAAAAATAGGCAAAAATAGCTTATAGTTGCTTTATATACAGATCCAGGAATTCCAATCAAAAATAATGTACCTTGGAAAAAAGACACTATAATAAAGGTTTTTAATAATAAAAAAGTATATGATTCATTTAACATTAAAAATTAAGTGGTATAAATAAGTTTAATGTTGGAATAAATTTTATTTACAATATTGTCGTTTTTATAAAATACTGAGTAGATCGCTATGCTTACTGAGGAAAAAATTAATAATTCCGAAGCAAGATTTGTCAATGCTAAGATATAAACATGGTACTGGTTCATTTCATTTATAATTATTTGATCAATAAGATCGTAAAATGTAAAATAATAAACGAGTGCAGATAAGAGCGCTGTTATTATTAAATGTCTTAACAAATAAACTGCAGCAAAAATTCTACTCTCTTTTATTTGGGATATGCTAATAAATATTATTGGAAATGAAATAACAAAAAAACCGATTATACATCCAGTTGAAACACCAAGTAAGCCATATCCGCTTTTAATTAAAAAAACATCTAAAATAATATTTATAAATAAACCAAAAAGTATAATTACAAATCTTTTGATTAGCTGATTTGTTGCATCTAAATAATAACTAAACCAATTTTTAGATATAAACATTATATAACCAAAATTGATTAATGTAATAATCGGTTTTGCGGGTTTGTATTCTACAAGTATAGTGTCAATTAATGACGTATATATCAAAGTAGCTGTCCCAAAGATCATTGTTATATAAAGCATATAAAGGGAATTATTTCTAATAAGAAAATTGTATTTTTCTTGAATAGGAGAATTGTCACTACTTTTTAATAATATCTTCCTATACATATGCATACTAATTGCCCTAGAAAAAACACCTAATGCTATGAATAAATTGAGGGATAGGCTATAAAATCCAACGTCAGATTTTGCCATTAATATTCCAATTATAATTAAATCAATGTTCCAAAAAAGGCTTCCTGCAATTTTACTGGTAAATATGAAAAATCCTGGCTTGATTAGTTTGACTGTTTCTTTGAAGTTTAGATTAAAAATAAATGCTCTATTATTTACTTTAGTTATATAATACAAAAAAGTAATGGATAGCATAATCAATAAATTGATTAACGCTCCGGTTATGCCAAATTGAATAATCAATATAATTCCTAAAATAGGGCGAATAATTTTTTCAATTATATCAAAATTAGCTAAGATATAAAATTGGCCTTCAGCTTTAATATAATTTCTTAAAAAAGCACAGGTTTGACTAAATGATAAAGTAAAAATCAACAAGATGGTATTTTGTGAATTAAGAAATTCAGGCATAATTACATCAAATTGTATAATTACGAAGACTATGAATAATGTTAGTAGTGTTGTTACAGCGTATGAAGAGAATAAAATATTTTTTATATTTTCAGCTTTATTTTTATCGTTATTTCCGTAAGCAATCGGTATTTGTCTTGATAGGCTCTGTAACTGACCAAGTTGAGAGTAGCTTGCATAAGAAATTATTAGCTGGTAAAGTGCAAGTGTTCCTAAAAGTGCGGGACCTAGAAATTTTGCTACAACAATAGCGTATGGTAGTGATAGTAACTTACCGATTATTGTAGAAACTGTGTATTTACCAGTTTCTTTAATGATGTCTTTTTTTGAAGACAATGTTTATTTTATTCCTAAACAATAAGGTCTAATTAACCTTATTGAGTGCAGGTTTATTTTCAAGGATTCTTTTTAATTCTTCGGCAGCTTTTCTCTTCATTTCTTGAAAGGATTCAATATTGTAAAATGCTGCGTGTGGTGTTAAAATTAATCTATCTTTTATCCAGTCATCACCTTTAGACCATGCTTTTATCATCTCATGGCTATAGTCCAAGGGTTCTTTTTCTAAAACATCTAGCCCAACAAATTTTAATTTATTTTCTTTCATTGCCCTATAAAGATCATCCATTACAATGATTTCACCTCTAGCAGTATTGTATAATGAAGACCTGTCTTTCATCTGGCTAATAAATTTGTAGTTAATCATTCCTCTTGTTTGAGAAGTCAATGGTGTATGTATAGTTATAATATCAGATTCTGATAATAAGTCTTTTAGCGTATGAGATCTATCCAGCATAAGTGATTTTTCAGTTCCAATAGACACATAGGGATCGTAAAAAATAACTTTCATACCAAATGATTTTAAACGATGCGCAACAGCTTTTCCTATTCTTCCTAAACCAATAATTCCAGCGGTTCTATCTTGAATTCTTTCAAGATTAGCTCCAAGCTCCCAGCTCCATGGTGCGTTTGAAGCTAGAGAATTATTATATTTTAAAATTCCTCTCTCATGAGCCAAAATAATAGCTAGAGTATGATCAGCAACATCATTAGTACCGTAATCTGGAACATTTGAAACGGTAATTCCCATTTTTTTTGCTGCAGAAAGATCGATATTGTCATAGCCTGTTCCTACTCGCACCATTCCTTTGCAATTTTTCAATTTTGATATAACTTTTTCTGAGTATACCAAGTCATGCCAACAAAGCATTCCATCACAAGAGGCCCAAGTTTCATCACTAATTTCTGAAGTATTAGACGCATTCATTAGTAATATTTTATAACCAGATCCAAGGACAGACTTTTCTATTAATGCTTCGGTTGATCTATCTGGAATTAATATGGTTTTCATTTAAAATTTTCAAAAATATCTACTATATTTTTATAAGGACTTCTTAACATTTCACAATCTACCAAATATAAAATAAACCTCATATCAAGAGATGAAAAATAATCTAGCTTTTCAGGTGAAGTAGCAATTGTACCAGGATACTTACCGGCATCAAGGATTTTTCGGGTTAATAATTCAAGCTGTTTTAAAACAATTTTATTGTCAACTTGACCAGGAATTCCTAATGACTTTGAAAGATCAAAAAGTCCAATAAAAATAAGATCTAGTTCATCAATTTTTAATATTTCATCGATATTTTTTATTGCCTCAGACCCTTCAATATTTATTCCAATCAATGTGTTATCATTAGCATCTTTAGTAAGAACAGTCGAGTTGTCAATTGAATAATTTCCAGCTCGATTAAAAGGAGAAAATCCTCGATTTCCGGTTGGCGGATATTTAGAAAAATTGATGATTTTTTTAACATCGTCAACAGTATTTACATTAGGAATCTGTATTCCATGAACGCCAATATCAAGCGCTTTTAGAATTTCTGACTCGTCAATTTTTCCTACTCGCATTAAGGGTGATACACTTCTTGACTCACATGAAAAAATTATTTCCTGAGCTGTTTCGAAGCTAATAGGGCCATGCTCAGCATCAATTATAATGAAGTCTAATCCTGTTGAACAAATTATATCAACCACAACAGAAGAGGGGATAATATTCCAAGTACCTAAGACTTTTTGACCTGAATAAAGTTTTTCTTTAATAAAGTTTTTTCTTAACATATTAGTTTTCGCTCCACGGTATATTTGATTCAGTATACCCATGCTCTTTAAGCCAATGTTCAATCACAAGATATTGCCATTGTGTATCAATATCAAAACCAAAATCTGTTTCGATAGCCCTAGATTTTCTACCTTGCCATTTAAATGGCAAGTTTCCATTATCCATTTCTTCAAAACATATAGGTTTCATAACTTGAATTGACAAATCACAAAAATAACATGACCCTTGTGAGTCTCTTATTGATGAAATTTTATTGCTCAAATATTTTAAATCAACAAATGGTTTAATTTCTCCGCTGGTTGATATTTGGCGAGCTCTTGCTGGTGAAAACATATCATATTTGGCTACAGAAAAACAAGAATCGTACTCTTTTGTTTCGTTCATGAATTCTATAGCTTCATTTAATAAATCAACATTAATTGCTGGATTATTACAAAACAAGAGTGAAATCGTTGAAATTTTCTGTGAGCCAAGATCTTTTTTTATGGCGTCATAAGCATGCAACAAAGCATCTTCAGTTAGGGCTTCTGGAGTAGCTAATTTATCGGGTCTTTTAATGTGAATAGCGTTGTATGGTTTTCCTATTGAAGCAATTTCATCTGAATCTGTTGAAACATATACCTTATCTATTGTAGAATATTTTGCTGCTATAAAAGCATATTCAGCAGCAGGTCTACCTAATATTGTTTTTATATTTTTTCCAGGAACCCCCATGCTATTTTTTTTCCCAATAACTAAACCAATATTCATATTACCCCTCAAATCGAAAAGGTTTTAAATTTATCGTTCAACTGTTTTCCATATCCCCAGTCAGCAAAAAAACATTGAATTTTTTTATTATTAACGCTGTCCAAGTGATCAAGTGAGTCATCGATAAATATCATATTAGAATCAGTAGATTCATTTAAAATTGCGTTAAGAAGTTTGCCTTTTGAGCCATAATTTTTAACATCATTACTTCCATAAATTCTTTTTGGGGTAATTTTATAATAATCTAAAATTTTTTTTGCAGATTCAGAATTTTTTGTGGTAATAATTATAAAATTTATTAATTGATGATTTTTAAGGTGAACACCGAATGAAGTTAGTGGATTTAAATTAATCCAATCGTGAAAATTTGTATCGCTAAGCTCTTTACGGTTTTTAAAAAAAATCCTTTCAAACTGCAATGCCTTTTTATTTTCATCGTGAGCTTTTAGCATATTAAAGATTGTAGGTATTTTTTTTAAATCACCCATAAGATACTGTTCTATTGAACACATTAAATAATAATACTCATAGGCTGGATTAACTAACCCTCTATATTTGAAGAAATATTTTTTTACTTTTGAATTTTTACGTAAAAATGATGAATTATAAGAAATAAGTGATACCTTAAAACACTCGTTTATTGAATCTATTATAACGCCATCTAAGTCAATAGCATACAATATATCTGATTTAAAATTAATAAAATTCAATTTTTTAAGACTGTGCGGGCAACATCAACTGCTCGATTGGCGTATCCCCATTCATTATCATACCACAATACCATTTTTAATATTTTTTTATCAATAATTTCTAGCCATCGTAGATCAATAACACAAGATTGTTTTATTCCTTTAAAATCTATTGAGACTAATGATTCCTCATTTGTTAATATTACATTTGGATATTTAATTTCAAATTCTTTGAAAACATTCGCTAGATCAGTTTTGTTAATTGCTTTGTTTATGTTTAAAAACATATCGGATGCAGATACAATTGAAGTTGGAACACGAAAACTCATTGCTGAAATATTTTTTTTCAATTCAGGTAGCGCCATTTTAACAGCAGGCATTAGAGTTGTTTTCTTGGGAATTAGATTATTTAAACTTGATCTTCCAAGAGCATAATCATCCCAATAATGACCTGGGCTGCTCACCGACTTTATGCTTCCATCTACTAAGTTTTGATAACCCAACCAAGGATGAAGGGTTGTTATAAAGCCATTTTCAATTCCAATCTCATCTTCAAGTAATTTGAGTACTGGTGCACATGCATTTGCATCACAAATACTGGAGCTCACTACATTGTCATTGGCATGATTATATCTTTCCTCATTGGCAGCAATAATCATGGTAAAATCAATATTGTCTTTAGGCGAATGCGTTACAATAACCTTGTTTTGGTAATTTTCTACAACTTTTCTTGCCCCCAAAACATTATCATATATACCTGAAGAATCTATTACAACATCAACTCCATCCCATAGAACGTCTTCAATTCTTTTTTTGGAGTAAAGTGGGATTTTCTTATTATCGAGCACTAAGCTACCAGATGATTCATCGTGATCAATTTTTTTACTAAGGTTTCCATAGATGCTATCATGGTTAATTAGATAAGCATGATTTTTAACTGTAGGATCAATATCATTTATACAAACAACATTCATATCGTCAATTTTATCTAGTATTTTGAAAATAGCTCTGCCAATTCTTCCTAATCCATTTATTCCTACATTAATCATTTTTTACCCAATTCTATTGATGTCTTTTTATTTGTTGGATGAAATTTACATAATTCTGAAGAATATCGTTGTTCGATTTTCCGTTATATATTGCCTCATCAAGGAACTTATTAACAGTATCTTTTTTATAGGGTTTGAGTGTTGGTTTTTTTCTTAATAATAGTAGCGCGTCAACTAATTCACTAAGGCTATTAATTTTCCAGCAACTACCGTAATCACCCCAAAGTGTAGTATTCCGATGAAAGTATTCAGGATATAATAATACTTTATTCTGCAATAGAGGCTCTAGCGCTATACTAGACATTGTAACAATCACAGCATCTGCCCACATAACTAACTCAGTTGAGGTTATGCTACTATTTGCCAGATTAACATTATCGAAATTGTTAAAAAATCTATTACTTCTTGTATGCGCTTTAACAACTAAATTAATATATTTAAGTTTTGAAATTTTATTTATTGATTCTTTTATTTCGTAGTCATTAGCTCTGTAGTGACTTGAGTGCTCCATGAATACAACTTTTAATCTGGGGTCGCGATCATTATTTTTATGTAAATATTTTGGTATAATTGAATTATTGATTTTTACCCATTCCTTGCTGAACCTTGCTGAACCGAGCACTTTTAATTTATTTTCTTCTAAACCGCGATACAATCTAGTACTTTTCTCTAGTTCATTAGAGACTACAAAAAAATCAAAATCATTAAACTTATTTTTTTCCAGCAATACTTTTTCTGATTGCTCTTCATAATTAGTATGAAATTTGCTTGTCATTAAATTGATTCCATGAGGCAAAGCAATTATTGGTATCTTTCTTTGTTTGCAAACTGTAATTATTAATTCTGCTTTATGTTGACTTTTTTTTATCCAATCAAATACAATTAGCCTAGGTTCAAAATAATCTAATAAATTTTCGATAGACTTTTGATTGATAAAGTTATCGATAAATTCATAATAGCTTTTTTGTCCAACAATCTTCCTAAAAAAAAGTGATATAACCCAAAAAACCTGATTTGTCATTTTTGATAGAACGGTATTTACTCTCATGTTTTTATTGCAAATTATCTTTCCTACTAAACGTTTTGAATAATGAAGAGAGTCGATTAAAAAAATATAATTGATATTTATATTAAATTTCTTAATCAAGAAAATTAGTCTGTAATCATCAAAAATTGAAATATCCGGATTAAGGCAAATGATGAATATTTTACTTTTTTCATTCAATGCTAGTTTATAAACAACGGGTGCAATATGATCTACGTCATTATATCTTCTGATAAAAAATAAAACCATTCGTCTTAACTACAACTAACCATTCTGTTGTCTTTTTTTTATCAACTTATTTACTAAGCTATTAGCCTTCAAAAGCTTAATTATAGACCAGGGTCTAATAACTGTATGTAAACGTAAAATAAACTTTAAAAAGAATTGCTTTGTTATCCACCCTGGAAAATATTTTTTGTGTAAGTAAATAGCACCAACCAGTCTATCGAACATGATCGGGTTTTTTCTAAGGCCTCCTTCACCTCTTAAATGTTGAGCAAATGGTCTATATCTATAAAATATTTTTGCTCGGTTTCTAAATAGTCTAAACCCAAATTCAGAATCTTGCATTCTAGGAGCAAGAATATCAACCCCCCCAGATTTAAGATAGATTTCTCTTTTAATACTAAAATTGCAATTTAAAACGCCTAGGATCATTCCTTCCCATTTATAATTAGGAGCATCTAAAAAACACCTTACCAGATCCATAGTTTTAATTTCTCATCTTGGATCTGTTTCAAAATTTGAAAAAGTCTTTGATATTTCATTTAAATCGCATTTTGGGTTTTTATTAAAAAAAAGTGTTTTACCAACAAGTTTTTTATTTATAATAAAAGGTTCTATAGATTGATAATGAGGACGATAATCATCTAATGCTAACATACAATTTGAATTATTATTTAAATTCATTATTGATTTTAAAACGCATGCGACTCTAAACCTTCCATCAATAAAAATTAAATCTGGTTCAATATTTTTTTCTTTTAGCTTATCCCAGCCGTAGGAGTTGTATTTTGACCATAGAGTTTTATTTCCTCCAAATGAAAAGCCAAAGTGCCTTTTTTTGTAACCAAAAAGTGGGTAGCCAAAATCAGTTGTCAATCCAATATTTGCATGAATAAAATTTATTTTATTATTTTTATAACTTTTGTTGATAAAATTTTTGCAAGCATTTAAAAAATTTCTATCACTTTCAACCGAATAGATTTCTTTTTTTACATATTGAGCTGCTAAAATAGTGCTTTTGCCCATTCCATATTCAAGATAAACTTTTGTTTTTTTCATGTGGTTGATTAGATTTTTAATTTCAATTGAATCATCATCCCACATATTTTTTAGTATATCTTCAAAATAATCGTTGTTCATTGGAACAAAATTTCTTTTAATTTCTTTAGCAATCTTTTTTATTATCATTTTCTTTTTTTCAAATAGTTGTTAAAAAGTTTATTTGCTTGGTGATTTGCAATTATAAGTTTGATAATAGACCATGGTCTTGTAATAGAATGTAATCGCAAGATTGATTTTAAAAAAAATTGCTTTGTTATCCACCCTGGAAAATGTTTTTTATGTAGATATATCGCTCCTACTAGCCTATCAAACTTCATTGAGTTCTTTCTTAAGCCGCCTTCACCTCTTAAGTGCTGTGCTAATGGCTTATAGCTATAAAATATTTTTGCTCCCTTTCTAAATAATCTAAACCCAAATTCATAATCTTGCATTCTTGGTGCAAATAAATCAAACCCTCCCGATTTAATGTAAACATCTCTTCGAATACTAAAATTACCACTCGTTATACTACACATCATCCCTTCCCACTTATAATTGGGTGAGCCTAAAAAAAATCTAACTGGATCCATTGTCCTTATATCCCATGGATACTCATTTTTTAAAAATTCTTTAGAAGATACAGCTCCATTTACTACATCTACACTTTGTTCGTTCATTACCTTTAAATGAGATTCAACAAAATCTTTATTAAAAATAATGTCATCATCAATTATTAATAAAACCTCACTTGTTGATTTTTTTGCTCCAAAATTTCTGGCATTTGGTGCTGATGGGTTTTGTAAATAAAAAATGGAAATATTGGGGTTTGCCTTACAATGGTTTTTATAAAAATTCGAAGGTCGGTCACTCTCAGGTGTTTGATCTACAACGATTATTTCATCTGGGATTACGGATTGTTTGTTTATTAAGTTGAATATTTTGTCTAAATATTTATATCTGTAATAAGTAGGAATAATTAATGATATAGTTTTTAGTTTCTTCATTGTCAAAATTACCTACTTTATACACTCAATGAATATTTAAAGATCATTCAATAAACCTAATTATTTGTTGGGCAATCGCCGATCCAGCATTTCCAAAATTGTAATTAATATATTTATTAAATACTTTTTTTCTTTCTTTCTCTTTGATGCTGTTATCATTTAAATAAGTTTTTAGCAGTAAAAATATATCATCTTGCGTTTTAGCTTCAGATGTAAAATTACTGGATAGAATAGTTTGCAAATGAGTCAATCTGCTGCACAAGTCCGAGGTTTTTCTTGTGGGTAACTTTCGAAGATTATCAAATCCAATGTTAATAATGGGCTTATTAAATATTGCGGCCTCTAACATCAATGTTGAATACGAGGTAATTAAAATTTTGCAATTTCGAATGAAATATTCATGCAAGTATTGATCAGTATCAGAAAATTCTGCACCCATTTTTCTTTCAATTAATTCTGTTAGATTTAAATAAATGTATTTCCTATTATCTTTAGAAATTCTAATTATTTCTTGCAATTCCTTATTAAATCTTCCTTTACCAAGGTAGGCTGGATGTGGTCTTACAACTAATTTTATCTTTTCTTCATTGCGAGACTTAATAAAATCCAGTATTATCTCAATTGTCTTAACATTTCCTGTAAACCATGCAGGGGCACCGGTTCCAAAATAAATAAATTTATTTATATTATTTTTTGAAATTACATCGGTATTTATTTGTTCAATTGGACTAAAACTTTTTGCATAGGGATCAAAATGTGGAATACCACCAATACATATATTTTTAGTTTTAATATTGTGATAATTTTGCAATTCATCAGCCATATTTTGATTCCAGGCAACCGCGTAGTCTGGCTTAACAGATCCCACTCCTTTAGCCGTTAAATTGTCCCAGCTAAGAATTAAAGATATAATTTTTACTTTAAAACCCCTAGCCTCTCTCATGATAAAATTACTTGCGTCCACTGTTCCCAAATCATTCAAAATGACTGCATCCGGTTTATATTTTTGGTATAGATGTTTGTGATAATTTTTTCTATAAACTAAATTTTCTATAAAATTTAAAAGTAATAAAAAAAATCTAAACTTTCTTGTTAGTCTAGAGATAGCTATGCAGAAAAGATGAAATAATCTTGACTTTAATTTAAAATTTTTTAAATCAAATAATAAAAATTCTTCTTTAAAATGAATCGTTGAAATATTGTTTTTTGATGGTAGGGTAAGCCTACGAACCTGGGAAAAGAATTTATATAATAATTTTTTATAATATTTTTGGTAGCGCTCAAGTTCTAATTTTTCAAAATGTACATTTTTTAAAGAGTGCTGCTTAATAAATTCTTTATCATCACCGTTAGGTGATAGAATGACAATCTCATGACCTAATTCGTTCAATACTTTATAGATGTCTGTTTTCAATAAATAGCGAACCGTGAATTGAAGCTGAACAATAATAAAAAAAGTTTTCTTCATGATTTTGAGGCAAAAATTTTCGTTGCGTAAAATTTTGCTAATTCTAAATCGTCAAAGCTATCAATATTTATTGATTTTTTTAATGACATTACGTAAGGCACGGAATTACTTCCATAAATATTATTATGTTTTTTAATAACATCTACTTTGCATACATAAACGGCGCCATTTCTAAAGTATGTGTTAGTTAATTTTTGTCTCTGCGTGATTATTTTGGATAAATCTGAATCATCGATCTTTTTCAAAAAACCATTTGAATTTATTTTCAACTGCCATTCAAAATTAAAATGTGATGGGGTTTGCGCAACGCTGACAACGCTATCACAATTTTCCTTTTTGATGATTTCTATAGCTTTATCAATGTCTGAAGAATCTCTAAAAGGGGTTGTTGGCTGAATTAAGACTAAAATATCTGGATAAATAGATTGTTCTTTTTCTAGAAAATCTATTGCATGTCTGATAACGTCAATTGATTTTGATGTATCAGATGCAAGCTCTATTGGTCTTTCAATAACTGAAGAATTTAGTTCTTTTGCTGCCAAAGAAATTTCTTCATCATCAGTAGAAACATAGAATTTATCAATGTAGTGGCTTCTTTTTGCTGAATTAATCGCATAATGAAGTAAGCTTTTATCAAGAATTTTTACCAAATTTTTTTTGGGTATTCCCTTCGAGCCTCCGCGTGCAGGTATAATTCCTATAATTTTCACAATATAACAGCTCTACTTTAAGCGTTTAATGGCAAAACTATTATGACCATGCCATTCCATTGTAATAAACAAAAATTCATAATTTTTCTCCGTACAAAACTGATGGACTGCCTCAATCACACCGTATTTCATTCCATCAGTTCTAGATCGTGTAACATAATCATGTCCAGCGATAATTCCATCTTCCTTTATTTTCTTGTCTAAAATGTTAAGCTCTGCAATCGTTGTTTCATACGTATGGGAGGTGTCAAGGTATACCCAGTCAAAATAATTATCGCTAAATGATTTTAAAACCTCCGTTGAAAAGCCTTTATTTATTGAAATTAAATCATTATCAATCTCATTTTTAAAAATACTTCTTACGTGATTTTCTACTTTCTTATTATATCTTTCATTTCCCCAAAAATCAATTAGATATAGCTTTTTGGGGCTACAATAATCTAAAATCTTTGAAGAAAAACTACCTTTGTTTACACCTATTTCAGCACAAATAGAATTCTTGGGTAAATTTTCTAATAATTGTTCTCTAGTCGCAACTACTTTACAGTTTTTAACATTGATTCTATTGAGCTCAGTAGAAGGCATGCCATTATTTTTAAGAGATTTATCTCTAATATTTAACATTTTTAAAAAAATTAAATAAAATAGTTTTTTGATTGTTTTGGGTAGTTTTCTAAAGATCATATTTAGCTGGTTTAGTCCATTAATTCGATATTTCAATTATTAATTATTATTAACTCTCTTTTTCCTGAAAATGCAGAATCAACACATATAAAATTTTTATCTGGGCTTAAACGAGGATGTAGATCGCATTTGTTATCATATTTGTAATTATACGGAGAATAAAACTTTCCTATGTTATAAATCTTATCTTTTGATAAATCATATCTTAATAGCTTTTGATAGCCTAATAAATTTGGATAGGTATCTGTTATAATTTCGTTATTATTTAAACAAGAAGGATGACCATCAAAGACTAATTTATCATTTCCTATGGTATAAAATGTGTTTGAAATAAAATCATAAACGTTATACATCAATTCTCTATCAATAAATTCAGTTATTAGTATTTCATTATTATTTTTCCATGTATAATGAGAAACATTATTTTTTGATAATAATTCTATTTCATTTGTTAAAATGTGATATATAAATAACCTACTATATCTTTTTGATTTTTTTGTCCAAAGATGAAAAAAGATAAAGTGATCAGAATATGGTGAAAAAGATATATGATTAAAATAGTGTTGAGCATCTTCCATGCTTGACCTGCCTTTAATTTTTTTTATCTGCTCTAAGGATATCAATTCTTTTTTTTCTTTTTTCAAAATATCATATAATATTAAACCATCATATCTAGGGGCATTTTCATCTTTACTCGCATCTGGTATAATTGAATAGCCATATCCAGGTCTTAATCTATCCAATCTTGAAAAATTTAAACTAATTGCTAATGAATTGTTTCTATTAATATCATAAAATGGAAGCTCGTGTTTTTCATGAACTTTTCCTGATAAGATATCTTGATATATATTTACATAATTATTATTATCGATTGAATTATAGCTAACAATATTCTTCTCACTTTTAATCCATCTTAACCTAGCTCCCATTTGCCAACACCATGCTTTAGTGTCAGCAATCTTTTTAAAAACGGGCTTGGTATCATTTAAATTGAAATAACCTAAATCTAAATGAGTGTTATGAGGAAGTCTGTTTTGGGGGACATGATTGGCAAGTAAAAATGTATTATTATCATTGAACGGAGTTATGTCATAATAGCCAAAAAAAACATGTGAATTTTTTACTGATAAACGCTTCAAAACATTTTTAGAAACAACTGGTCTAAATCTCCCCAATTGTTTTAAAAAAATAATAATAATTTTTTTTACCTTTGCTATCATTTTAATGTACTTTTTTAAGAATTAATAGGTAAGTCTTTTTTCAATAGATAAATCTAAAGATGAGATTATTTCTGCAATTTTATCACCAGAGTCTCCTTTGCCGTAGATATCCTCAGAGGCGACTTTCCCTTTTGATAAGTGATTTATAATTCCGTTTCTAATTTCATCTGTTGAATTACCAACATCAAATACATTTCTGCCTCTTTGTCTACCATTTTGCCTGGAGCCAATATTTACAGCTCTTACCCCTAAAAATGAACACTCTCTAATTGCCACGCTTGAATTTCCAATTATTCCATCACTTTGCAATAATAACCTTAAAAAATCTGGAGGGGAAAAATTTTTAAAAAACCACATATTATTATTTTTAACCTTCTCTCTAAATGCCCTAATTCCTTTTGAAGTGCCATCGCTTCCTGCATCTACATTAGGCCAAAACCATAATATTGGTTTTCCAATATTATGAACTGCATTTAAAAGCTTGTTTACCTGATCTCTTGCTTCATCAAACTCAGTGGTTACGGGATGGTGCATAACTACGTAATAGCCAGAGCTTAAGTCAATTTTCGAACCCACACCACCATACTTATTAATGGGGTTCGTGTCCATATTTGGATTATTAAATACATTTAATGCGAGATCAATTGAGGGGCACCCGGTAAGAAATACACTTTCTTTGTTTTCTCCCATTTTGATAACTCTTTCGTAGGCTAATTTATTTGACACAAAATGGTAATTTGAAAGCTTCGTTACTGCATGCCTAACTTTTTCATCTATTGATCCGGTAACTTCGCCTCCTTGAATATGCGCAACTGGTATATTCATATATGATCCAGCTATTGCAGTAGCAATAGTTTCATATCTATCGGCAATCGTAAGTACAATGTCAGGCTTTAGGTTGCTGAAAGATGTCGATAGCTCTGTTAAACTCAATCCAGTTGTTTTAGCCATAGACTCTAGTCCTTCACCTTCCACAATTGAATAAATTTTTTCATTAATTTTAAAACCATCTTTTTCAATAAAGCTCGCAGCGTTTCCATATTTTTCTAAAACAGCTGAAGCGCTCACAATTAATTGTAATTCTAAGTTCTCATGATTTTTAATACCATCAAGAACAGTTTTAATTCTACTATAGCTTGGGCGAGCTGTTATAACAACACAAACTTTTCGCATCTTTTATTTAATATCCTCTAATTTAAGAAAATCATTCTTTTTTTTATTTTTAATTAGTTTCTTACCAATTGCAAGTCGATAATTACTTGCATCAATACCTTTCATTTTTGGTTTTTTACTTTCAAGATCTTCAAACTTGATGATTTCTCCTTTTTTTAAATCCTTATTAACAGATAATGACTTTTCAAAAATATCCTTAAGATCAAGAATTTCTTTGTTTATTTTTTCTGATGTAGGCTTATTAATAATTTCACTTATAAAATTTATGCTTTGAATAAAATAAGGTATATCGCGTATTTCTATAGAGGAACTTGAGTCGGGTCCAAACATTTTTTTATCGAAGGTTACGTGGAACTCTAATATTTCTGCACCTAAAGCTACAGCAGCAAGACAAGAATTCATGTTACCTGAATGGTCAGAATAACCAACCTTGCATTTAAATAATTGTTTATAATTTTCAATTTGATCTAACTCAATTTCGTGGGGCAATGTTGGGTATTTACTTGTACATTGAAGAATGCTAATTTTGTCAATTGAAAGCTTATCTAGCTCGCTCAGAGCTTCCTCCAATTCTCTTACCGTACTCATACCTGAAGACAAAATAATAGGTTTATTCAAACTAGATAATTTATTTAAAAGTAACCTATTTGACACATCACCCGAACCCACCTTAAATCTTTTTACTCCAATTTCATTTAATAGGTTTGCAGCTTCAATCGAACAAGGCGTAGACATAAACTCTAAACCGACCTGCTCACAATGATTCTTTAGATCAATCCATTGTTCTTTTGAAAATTCCATCCGCTTCCAGTAATCAAAGCGATTCTTATCCTCAAAACTAAAATTGATTCTAAAGTCTTCATTTTTACTACTCTCTGCCTCAGCGATATGAGTTTGGAATTTTATTATATCAACTCCAGAATTTGCCAATGCATCAATAAAAGAATGTGCTATGCCCAAACTCCCATCATGGGCCTGCCCTATTTCAGCAATAGTTAATATTTTTTTTTCGTTCATTATTTACCTGGTTTATATTTTTGAATCAAAAGAATACAAAAATTCATTTAACTTTTCAATTCTAACATCCTTAATTGTAGAATTATTTTTTTTAATATTATTTGATATTTCAAGAATTTTTTTATGATTAAAACCCTTTAACTTCTGTTTTGAGAGGGGGTTTATTTTTTTCATTCTGAAGATTGAAGTTTGAATATTTTTAAAAAAGAAAAAAGTTTTTGACTTATATGTTAGTTTTTTTGAATTCAAGTCTACTCTAAATATCTTTAAAATTTTTGATACTATTTCGTCGTTGCTATTTTTATTAAATGAAAAATAATTGTCAATTAATTTCATTTTTTCATTGCTGTTTTTATTTGATTTTTCATTAGAATCTAAAATGTGTTTATAAACTAGTTCTATATCATTAAAACATTTACTGATTTTAATTGGAAGAAATGTAATTAAATCTAGATCGCAATCTTTAGGCAGAATAGAAATTGGCTGTTTTCCTGTAATTGCGCATTCAATAGCAGTTGTACAATCAGTGTGAATTAAATTGCTAGAAGATATAATCCACGGAATAACTGACCCTTTATTCAAAATAGATACATTTTCATAGGATTTAAATGATTTTTGGTAGTAATTAAGATCTTCTTCGGGATGAGGCCTAAGAACAATATTAGTTTTTAACTTTTCAGCCAACAATTCAACAAGTTCTAAAATTGTATTTAATTTTATCTTATCATTAAGAATGAGCTCATTGATTTTTTTAAAACGACTTCCATAATTTTTTCTAATAAATTCGTCTCCTAGAATATTATTTCCAAAGCTCATATTTGTATTAATTAAAATGAATTCTCCGTGTTTTTTTTTAATTCTATCTGATTCTTTCATATATAAATAATGATATTGTGTTTTTAGCAATTCAAATCTTGGGTGTCCAGTAACATGAACATTTTTTAAGTTAAAAATATTTTTTTTTATAATTTTTAATTGTTCTTCTCCCCATAAAAATATCATTTTAGAATTATTAAATAAATGTTTTGAATATCGACCTAATAAGGTGCTACCATCTTCAAAGTCAATTGCTCCCTCTTCATCTAATGAAATTATTTTTCCATTATTTTTTAAAATTTTGTCATACAATTTTTCAGATTGACCTTTGTGAAAGCCTTTATCAATGTATATAAAGTCGCTTTCATATTGAACAAGCTTATTTATGTTATATTTGCTCCCTAAATAACATTTAAAACCTCTCTTGGCTAAGTTGATTGATAAAAAAACTTTATATAAAATTTCTCTTGAGGCTGTTTCTAGTGGGATAAATATTTTCATTTAAATTGTGTGTTTGTGCATTAACTTGAGAAAAAATAATTTTTAAATTGATGAAATTCCACCATCTATAATAAGATTGGCTCCATTCATGTAGGCTGATGCTTCAGAACAGAGAAACAATATTGCCCCATTATATTCATTTTTTTCAGCCATTCTTCCCAAGGTCGTCCTTTTAGAATATTGATTTACAAAATCAACATCATGACTATCAAATACACCTCCAGGTGTAAGGCAATTTACTCTTATACTTTTTTCTCTATAATAAGATGATAAATATTTTGTTAGCTGTACAATGCCTGCTTTTGAAATTGCGTACGAAACTGGAGAAGAAAATTTTTCACCGGGAAAGTATATATTTTCTGTATTTGAATAAATTCTTTGATCAGGAGCAACTACTCCATAAATAGATCCTATATTCACAATTACACCAGAACCGTTTTGTTGAAATATTTTACATGCTTCTTTCGATGAAATAACTACTCCAGATAAATTGCCACATAAAACTTCATTTAATGTATCCATATCATAATCTTCAAAAGGTGAATAGAATCTCTTTGGCTTAACCTGAGCATTGTTAATTAAAACATCTAAACTTTTAAATTCTTTAACTATCTCATTAAAAAAATTTTCTATGCTAGGTTGACTTGCATTATCAACAAAAAGTGGGAATGTTGTTCTTCCTATAGAATTAAGTTTCTTAGATAGGTTTTTACATTTATCATAATCAATGTCGCCCATAATTATTTTAGCACCTTTACCAGATAAAAAATCAACATATTGCTCTCCCAGTATTCCAGTAGCACCTATTATAGCAATAACTTTATTCTTAACTGAAAAAAGGTTTGCATCATCATTGCTAATTTTGTTCATAATACTCATCTCTTAATTTTATTGCAAATTGATTTGAACTTACTCCCTCTAAGAGGCTTGATTCGGGCTTGATTTGTTTATTAATACAATCAATAAACGAGGTAAGCATATTGTTATACATGTCATTTCTTGAAAAATCTTTGAAGTATTTAATTTTAGGTTCTGAGTTTGAAAGGAAGATTTTTACATAGTTTTCAGATAAGCTTGATACCAAGTTACCATTTTCTGCATAAACCTTTATAAATCTTTCATACCCTCTAGTTAAATAGTCAAGGTGAATGGATACAATAGATTGATCTTTTGCTTTATAAACAATTTCAGCAATATCCTCACTATCTTTAGTCAAATTTGAAATTTTATCAATTTCTGAAAAAGCTAAATAATTTGGTTTGTCAATTAAAAAAAAGGCTAGATCTATTTCATGAATTAGATCTAATAAAACACCTCCTCCCATAGCTCTTTCAGATGAATAAGATTTCAAATGATTCATATTCGGACGCCAGTCAGGAAGATATTGTCCGACAAAAAAACGGGCATAATGAATTTTTCCTAATAATTTTGAATCCAAAAATTTTTTTGTCTCTATTACACAAGGGTTGAATCTCATATTATACGCCGTCATACCAATACCTTTGTAATTATCAATTAAAGTCTTAACATGTTCCAGTTCTTTCTGTTTGGCTACTAATGGCTTTTCCACCAATACATTAATATCTTTTTTTAGAATTTGGATGAGATAATTACTGTGCATGTAAGTAGGGTTTGATATGATTATTGCATCAAGGCCTTCCGACAAAAACAGGTCAAAATCTGTATGCTCAATCAGTTGATGAGCATTACCTTTACCAATCTTTCTAAGGAGAACGATATCTTTAATACCATTTTTAATCAAATTATCAACATGACGGTTTCCGATGGATCCATATCCTATTACACCAAATTTCAAATCAAGCTACTCCTTAGACCTTAGCTTTAAATTAATCATTGCCTCAGCGCTGTACCAATCTAAAATACTATCAATACAAATAGACCGCTCAAGCGGCATAACAAAAGGGACTATATTATTCCCATAGAAAATATTATTTAAAATATTATCTCTTTTAAGTACATAAATTGCACCATTTCGCATATAGCAAGTCGGGCTATACTCCTGTCTAGGTACTCCCTCTGGCTCCTCTTTCCAAATTGGCTTTAACTTTCCATTTTCAATTTTTTTCATCAATATCGGGTGGTATTGGTTTGCTTCATTTACACTGACAACGCTAGATGGACTTGTTTTAAAAAAAAGCTCTAAACAGCTATCAATGTCTTCTTCAGTCTTAAATGGAGAAGGTGGTTCTAAGTATAAAATTATATTATATTCTTTATTATCTTGTTTTTCAATTGTAATCAAAGCGTGCTTAACTACCTCGATGGCTTTAGCGCTATCAGACGCAAATTTAGCAGGCCTTATGAATGGAACCTTAGCTCCAAAATCTTTAGATATTTCTGCTATTTTAGTATCATCTGTTGAAACTATAAGCTTGTTTATATATTTACTTTTTTTAGCTGCTTCTATCGTATGCGCTATAAGGGGTTTTCCATTTAGTTTTTTTATATTTTTATTAGGAACCCCTTTTGAACCTCCTCTTGCAGGAATGATTGTTAATATTTCTTGATCTATTTTCACAGGGTCAATTGATTTAGAGTTTCTTTGTACTCATGCCATTGACCAGTATCAAGCCATGATTTTTCACTTATTGGATATACACCCACCGAACCTTTATTATTTTTAACATCTTCAATTAGATTCGTAATATCATAAGGTTTATTTTTTGGAAGAAAATCTAATGCAGATTTTCTAATTAAGTACATGCCAGTGCTAACTAAATATGAAAATTCGGGTTTTTCAGCAATGCTAATTAATTTTCCTTCTTTTTCAATATCACAAATTCCATAGGGAATTCGATAATTTATCATTGATCCAACTATTGTAATATCATATTTATTATTATCATGAAATTCAAAGATTTTTTTATAATTACAATCAATTATTGTATCGCAATTCGTTAAGAAAAATGAAGTTTTTACCTTAGAGTGGAGTGAGCTAAGAATTCCTGCGGTTCCCATAGGACTACTTTCTTCAATAAAAGAGAGTTTATAGTCAAGATCTATTTCTTCGAAATAAGATTTTATAATATTTTTTTTATGAAATACAGTAAGGTAGTATTCATCTAAGCCAAAAAGTTTAAACTTATCAATGATGACCTCAAGAATTGACTTTTCGCCGATTGGTATTAATGGCTTTGGCAAGATTTTAGTAAAAGGCTCTAAACGTGTTCCTGCGCCCCCTGCCATAACTACTACTGGGATTTTCTTGTTTCTATCAAATAAATCTTCCTGCTTAAAGTTAACAATGCTCTCTCGAAATAATATTTTGATAATGATATTATCTTTATTTAAAACAGGAACAGCTTGAATTCCTTTTTTTATCATCACATTATTTAAATCTTCGGGATTATAATTTTCTTTAGATGAAATAGGGTTCGGATTACAAACTTTTTCAATTTTTGCATCAATATTATTACTTTTAAGAATCCATCTTCTAATATCTCCATCTGTAATAGATCCATATAGTGTCTTATTTTTATTAATTACAAATAAAATTTTAGATTGAGACATATCCAGTCTTTTCATTGCTGATCTTAAGTCACTATCTAAATCAATTAGGTATTTTTTTATGTTAATTTTTTTCATTGCGCTAATTTTTAATCTCAGATTTAAAATAATCCATTATCGTCCAAGAGTTTGCATGGTTTACCCTTTCAGATATCTTTGAATTGCTAATTTCTAAAATATTTTCCCAAGGATTAACATCCGAATAATGTATATCAAAACTTACTTTGAACTCTTTTTCAAAACTTTTTACCAATTCATCTACGCTCAGAGTATCATCACCTCTAATATTGTATATTCCTAACAAATCATTTTTCACAATTTCGCAAATTAATTTCACACAATCGTAAACATGTATATAAGATCTTACTAGGTTGCCATTATTATTAAAAATGAGTCTCTTATCAGACTTATACGAGTTTATTAAATAAGTTGATATTCCCTTTAATTGATTAGTTCCATATAGATTTGACAGCCTAAGAATTGTAAACTGCTCTTCACCAAATCGCCTCATAATCTTTTTTTCAGCAAATGCTTTTGCGGTGGCATAGTTAGTTTCGGGATTTAAAGGACTTTTTTCATCGCAAAATTTTGATGATCCGTATACAGCTACAGTTGAAATATGAATTAAGCGTACTTTTTTATTGATTGATTCTAATAAATTATCTATGCCATCAGAATTTAACCTAAAGCAAATATTAAATGGTTCTGTAATTTGACCAGTGCAGTTAATAATTAAATCAAATTCTGATAAGTCCCTTTTTAGCTCATTTCCACTTAATAGATCAATGTTTTTAAAACTACATTTCAATTCAGGATTTTTAACAATATCGCCGCACACTATATTTTGATATCCAAATTCTTGAAAAATTTTAACTATATTAGAACCTAAAAAACCAGAGCCTCCAATAACGAGTATTTTTTTAGTCAACAAACTGTTTGTCGATGACATTATTAATTGAAATAGTTTCTAGAATTTCTACTATTTTACTTGCTGATTTTCCATCTCCATATGGATTTGAAATATCATTTATTTCAGAAAGAAAAATTTCATCCTCCAATGCTTTATTGATTGATTGAATTATATCATTTTTATCATGACTTGTGTCAATGACATTCTTAGCTCTTTCTCTTCCTCTTTGACGATTTCCAATATTTATGGCAGGAATTTTCATTGTTGGAGACTCATGAATTCCTGAACTGGAATTTCCAATGATAGCATTAACATTTCTGTATAAGTTAACAAATATATCTGTTGGTAAACTGGGGTACCATTTTATTCCACATTGTTTCAAGTAATTTATTATTTTGGAATGTCCTGCATCGTTATTGGGTAGCAGTGCAATAGTTTGAATTTTAAGCTCATTAATTGCATCAACAGTTGATTTTATTTGATTAAAAGATTTATCAGCTTCTGTGGTTACTGGGTGTTGAATCATTAATAATGTTGGTTTATCAAGATCTATTTTGAAAAAATCCTCAATTTGAGATTTTTCTTTTTTTGGAGTATTTACTATTACATCTATTGATGGGCACCCAACGACATGAATATTTTGAGGTTTTTCACCCATTTTAATTAATCGTTTTTTTGATAAATCTGTAGCAGGAAAATGTATGTGTGCAAATTTACTCATCGCATGGCGTATACTTTCATCAATGCTTCCTGACACTTCACCACCTTGAATGTGGGCAACCGGAATATTCATATGTGCAGCAGCAATCGTTACAGCGAAATTCGCTCCAATGTCAAAACCTGATAATACTAAATCTGGTTTTGATTTCTCGATTTCGTCGACTAATGAGCTCATTATTCTTGACATGCTTTTTACCATTTCTCCACCATTATCAGGCTGATCCTCCTCAAACATTTTTAATTTTGCATTTATTTTAAATCCGTCATTTTCAATATAGTTAACATCTTTACCGTGAATATCTAGTAGACATATTCCAGTAACAACTATATATAAATCAAAAAAGGGCTTTTTTGACATTTCTTGAAGTATAGGTCTATAACGACTATAATCAGCTCTTCGCTCAATAACTACGAATACTTTCAATTTATTTCTTTCCTTATTTAAGTAAATGATTACGTTTTAATTGAGTATCAGCAGGAATATCAATGCTACATTTTTTACCCAAAATGTCTTCATATTCTTCAGCGAGTATTTCGCCAGTACCGGGTCTTTTGACCCACAAATTATCCTCAGTAAATTTTTCTCCTTTAGATATTTCTTTTATGGTGACAACTGAAGCGTAAGCAAAATCTATAGTAGATTGCTCAGCGTCTACAGGTCCTTTTTTCCCTCCTCGAGCCATTTTAATTATCTTACTTCCTTGAATCAGCTCTTTGAGAGCTTCAGGGTCCATTGAACAAGATATATCAGGACCTTCCCTACTCATACTATCAGTAAAATGTCTTTCAATTATTGATGCACCGAGAGCTATCGCTCCCATTGATGGGTAATTGTATATAGTATGATCAGATAAACCGATAACGGCGTCTGAGAAATTTTCTTGTAATTCTTTCATTGCATCTAAACGCACAAGCTCAGGTGAAGTTGGATATACGTTAGTACAATGAAGTAATGCATAGGGCGTATTGTATTGTCTAATTATATCAACAGCTTTTGAAATGGATTCTATGGTATTCATTCCTGTGCTTAGGATTATTGGTTTGCGCTCTTTTGCAATGTATTTAATTAAAGGATAATTATTGCATTCACCAGAACCTATTTTAAAAGCGGGGATATCCATTTTAATTAGTCTGTCAGCAGCAGCGCGAGAAAAAGGTGTACTTATGAAAATCATTCCTTTTTCGTTAACGTATTTCTGGAGTTTTAATTCTTCATCTTCATTTAATGAGCAATTATCAATTATTTCATAAATAGACTCTTCTGTATGCACTGGGATTACTTTTTTGGCGTCACCGCTCATTTCATCTTCTGCTATATGAGTTTGATGTTTAATTATCTCAGCGCCAGCATTAAAAGCAGCATCAACCAATTCAAAAGCAACATCAATTGATCCCCCGTGGTTTATACCAATTTCAGCAATTATTAGTGGATCATAGTCATATCCAACTTTTCTACCTTGAATTTCAATATTTGGGTTCATTTATTTGTCCTAATCAAATGTTGTAAATTTCTGATTTAAAGTAAGATTTATTCTTTATAACCCAATCGTATACAATTTTTAATCCATTTTTTAAGTCATATTCAGGTTTCCATGATGTATGTTTTAATAATTTTGAATTATCACAAACCAATCTATCGACCTCGCTTTCTTTCGGGCGGACTCGGTCTGATGAAGAAGTGATTTTAATTTGTTTACCTGAAATCTCTATAATTAACTTGGCTAAATCATTAATTGATATTTCTTTATTCATTCCAATATTACAAACTTCACCAAAAAGCTTGTTTGAATTAAAAATTTCGATGAAACCATTGGCTGTATCTTTTACAAAAGTAAGGTCTCTAGTAGGGCTAGTGTTTCCTATTTTTATCTCTGAATCATTGGCAATTTGAGACATTATTGATGGAATTATTGCTCGAGCTGATTGCCTCGGTCCATACGTATTAAAAGGTCTAACAATTTTAACAGGTGAATCAAATGATTTATAGTAACTTAGTGCAAATTGATCTGCTGCTATTTTACTAGCTGAATATGGAGACTGACCTACCAAAGGATGATCTTCATTGATTGGAACATGTTGAGCCGATCCATAAGTTTCGCTTGTAGAGGTAATTAGAATTTGATCCAAATCAAGATTTTTTGAGGCTTCAAGAACATTGTATGTTCCTTCCGTATTAGTTCTTAAATAGGCTAGCGGTGAAATATATGAGTATGGTATTCCTACTAAGGCTGCCAAATGAAATACAGCGCTACAGCCATCTAAAGCTTTATATACCGAATCATAATCTCTTATATCACCTAAAATGAATTCAATATCTTCTATATATTTAGAATTTTCTAACCAACCCCAGCTATTATTCAGATTATATCTATCGAAAGCAACAATTCGGTAACCTTTTTTTATGCAAGCCTCTGCCAGATGAGAACCAATAAAACCCGTGGCTCCGGTAATTAATATTTTATCTTTCATAATATTTTTTATACCAATCTATCATTTTGGGAATTCCATCAGAAATATCAGTAGTTGGCTCATAGCCTAATTTTTGTTTTGAATAATCAATATTTGCGAAACTTTCCAATACGTCACCTGGCTGCATCGGTTGAAAGTCAATAATAGCTTTTTTATTTAATTTTTTTTCTATTAATCCTATCATGTTCATCAAGTCTTCACTTTTATTGTTACCTAAGTTAAAAATTTCACACTTATAATTTTTTTCAATTGCGGATATAGTTCCAGATATTATATCGTCAATATATGTAAAATCTCTTTTCATTTTACCGTTATTATAAACAGCTATCGGTTCCTCATTAATAATTTTTTTTGTGAAAATATACATAGCCATATCAGGTCTACCCCATGGACCATATACTGTAAAATACCTTAAACCTGTTGTACATATATCAAATAGATGAGAATAGGAATGAGCAATTAATTCATTTGCTCTTTTTGTGGCACCATACAGCGCTAAAGGCCTATCAACTCGATCCTTGGTGCTAAATGGAAAATTTTCATTACCACCATAAACGGAGGAGCTAGAAGCATAAACAAAATTTTCAACTTTATAATTTTTACTAATCTCAATAATATTTACAAATCCGACTAAATTTGAATCAACATAAGCATAGGGATTTTCGATGCTATATCTGACTCCAGCTTGAGCGGCTAGGTTTACAACTTTATTTGGTTTGTATGATTCAAATATTTTTTCGACACCATCCTTATCTGATATATCAATTTTTTCAAAAGAAAAGTTATTTTTTTCTTTTAAGTTTGATAGTCTTTTGTTTTTTAAGCTTATGTCATAATAATCATTGATATTATCAATACCGATGATTTCATAGCCTCTTTCTAATAAGGATTTTGATAAATGATACCCAATAAATCCAGCACAGCCTGTCAATAAAACCTTGTTCATTATTTTTTATGCAGCCTTTTACTTGCTTCTTCAAGAATTTTGATAACCTCAACCGCGCTTTTAGCGCTACACTTATTTATTTTTTTCCCATTTAAGTGGTCAATAAAGTATTTTAATTCAAGAGTTAGAGGCATTTCAAAATCATAAGGTAATCTTTCCGTGGGTCCATCAAATTTTTTTATATCGTTGTCTACAGGTTTAAATTTTTTGTTATAAAATTTGAGTGGTTTTCCCTCAACAGAATCTTCAAAAGTTATCATTCCATCAGATCCTACTACTACAATCCTATGCTCTTTAAAAGGATGTAGCCAGCTAACAAAAATATGTCCCTTGATATTGTTTGGGTATTCTAAAGATGTAATAGTAGAGTCATAAACTTTTTCTTGAATGAATATACCGCCATTTGAATCTATTCTTGATGGATATGAATCCGTGAAAAATTGAAAAATTGATATGTCATGTGGAGCTAAACTCCAAAAAACATTTTCTTCTTTCCTTATTTGACCCAAATTAAGTCTATTGCTATATATATATTGAAGCTTTCCAATCTTTCCAGATGAAATTAAGTCTTTCATTTTAATTATTGCGGGATGAAAGAGCATAACATGTCCAACCATAAGATTTATTTCATTCTCAAAAGATAATTCTAACAGTTTTTTAGCATCTCTATAGTTTAATGTTAGTGGTTTTTCCACTAGAAGATGATTCCTGCTTTCGATTATTTCTTTTGCTACCGAATAATGGCTTTCCGGTGGTGAGGCAACAACAAAACCATCAAAGAGGTTTGATTGAATAGCGCTATTTAAATCATTAAAGACTTCAACTGAATTATTAGAATATTTTTCAGAGTATTTACTAAATAGTTTTTTATCAATTTCAACAATCCCGCCAAGACAATTTAATTGATTTAGTGTTCTTATGTGGTTTGTTCCCCATGCGCCAGCACCAATAACACAAACTTTATGTTTGAGCATTTCCATAAACTTTTTAATTAAGCCTTAATTACTTTTTCAGAAGATTTAAATCTTCCCCTAGTATCAATAATAAGTTTTGATTTGTCTTGAATCATTTGATAATCAAAATCATCATGGTCAGTTGTAAGAACAACTATATCAGATGATTCAAAAGTTTCTGGGGTCATTTTTTGGGACCTTAGTTTAAGTTTATATTTTCTGGTTTTTGGTATTTCTTCAAAATAAGGATCGCAGTAGCTTACTTTTGCTCCAAGAGCAATTAATTGGTTTAAGATTTCTAAAGCAGGTGATTCACGTAGGTCGTCGACATTCTTCTTATATGATAAACCTAAAATCAAGATTTTACTACCATTGACCGGCTTTGATTTCAAATTCAATGCATAAACTATTTTGTTTATAACAAATTGAGGCATGCTTGTATTAACCTCTCCCGCCAATTCAATGAACCTAGTATTCATACCAACCTCTTTAGCCTTCCATGTTAGATAAAAAGGGTCAATTGGAATACAATGACCGCCTAATCCAGGACCAGGAAAATAAGGAGTAAAACCGAATGGTTTGGTTGAGGCTGCATTTATGACCTCATAGATGTCAATATCTAGCCTATCAGCAACCATTTTTAATTCATTTACCAGGCCAATATTTACTGCGCGGTGAATATTTTCTAATATTTTGGTCATTTCAGCTACTTTCAAAGATGAAACTGGAACCGTTGATTCCACGATAGTGGAATATAACAAATTAACCAAATCTAAACATTCACTAGAGAATCCACTTACTACTTTTGGGATAGTTTTTGTTGAGTACTTTTTATTGCCAGGATCTTCTCTTTCTGGGGAATACCCAATGAAAAAATTTTTTCCAGGCTCAAAACCGCAATCTTTAATAAGAGGAATTATTATCTCCTCCGTAGTGCCAGGATAAGTTGTGCTCTCTAGTATTAAAAGGCAGTCTTCTGATAAATAATCTTTAATTGATAGTAAAGTTTGACTAACGTACGATAAATCAGGTTCATTATGCTGTCCTAAAGGAGTAGGTACACAAATGATTATAACATCAACATTTTTTATCTTTTCAAAATTACTTGTTGCGATAAATTCGTTACTAATCAATTTTTTGATCGTTTCTTTATCTATGTGGTTTATATAAGACTTGCTTTCATTTAGATTTTGAATCTTATCGCTATCTACATCAAAGCCAAAAACTTTGTAGCCTTCTTCAGTAAACCTAATGGATAAAGGTAGGCCTACATATCCCAAGCCAATAAGTCCAATTGTTGCTTGTTTTTTAATTATTTTTTCTTTGAGAGTCATATATTCCTAATTGTTAAATTTTTTCTTTGATATTTGATAATTTTTAAAAGTAAGAACAGAAGATATAATTAATATAATTATATAAAATAAATTTATTAATAGTGCGGTTAGTGAATATAAATCAAAAAATATTGGATTTTTTGATTTATGAGTTAAAAAGTTTGGCGCTCCCGCAATCAAACACAACATCACTATGCAAGTAAAGAGGTAGTCTGAAAAAAGGCTCGCACTTTTTTTTCTGAAAAAAACTTTAATCTTTCTAAGCTTCTTCCTCTCTTCAATATCAGAGTTTTTAAAATAACCTCTTAACACAGCTATCAAAACACCAATGGCAAATCCAAGCGCAGAACTAAATATAAAGCTGTTTATTAAATTCTTATTTGTAGCTTCGATAGGTATTTCAGGATTATCAAGCACTTGAACAATAGAACCACCCTCAACTTCCTGAATTTTTGCTAATTCTAATTGTTGCTTAAGTGTAATAAAAATATCCTTTTGGATTTCAACTTCTCTTTCAAGTCTTTCATTTTCCAAAGTGAGCGCTGGTGATGAGATTTGAATATTGCTTTCGTTAAATTGTTTAAGTTCTTTTTCAGATTTGGTTAGTTCTTTATTAACTGAATTGATTCTGTTATTAATAAAATAAATTTTTTCATTTAAACTTTTGCTTTTATAAAATTTGTTCATTGTTTCTAATTGAGATAGGACAGCATTTGCTAAATCTCTTGCGAAGACTGGGTCGTCTGCTATTACATCTAATGTGCTAAATTTTTCTGTTAATTTTTTAGTAAAAGAAACCATTTTTTGGAATTCTCCAATAGCAGCATATCTCATTTCAAGATCATTTAATGACTCAGTTGACTCTTGATTAGTTAAAATTTGAAACAATGTGTATTCTTTTTTATCTAATCCTTTTTGAAATCGTTTTTGTAACATTTGCTCAGAAAATGCCCTACTCTTAATTAATTCAGGAAAAAGTGATGGGCTAGATAAGTCATCAGGGCTAGTATTGCTACTACCTACGCTAACTCCAAATTGAGATGCTAACCCCGCCAAACCACCAAAACGATTATTATTTTCACTTTCTTTTATTAATAAAGTTGCTGAACTCCTATACAAGGGCTTTTTCATGAATTGGTTATAATTAAAAGAAGCGAAAGCGAAAATGAACGTCATTAAAACAATAACCTTTAATTGTTCAGTTAGATTAACAATAATATCTGAAAATGTAAAAGAAGAGGTTGTCCTTTCTACAGTCCTAACCATTGCGGCATTCGGGGGGATGGCATTTAAATTATTTAAGCTTGAAATAACATGATAAGGAACTTGATTTCTAGCCTTCCAGTTTGAAACCGCTTGAGGAGTAGTCGAGTACTTCCTTGCAATTTCTGCTAGGGAGTAAACACCTTGATTTTTCATAATTGTTTCAAATTCGTTAAAATTCATTTTTTTAACTAGTTATTGCTTAACTGTTGTGACAGTACTAGAATTGTAACAGTGGTTGATATTATTGAAAGCACTGAAGAAGTAAACTCAGTCAATTTAAATGGTTCTCTGTATTGTTTTTTATTCACAAGAATAGTTGAGCCATCTTTTATTTCTGGTCTAGATAAAAATTTATTAGGAACTACCTCTCCATTAGCGTAAATGACAATTACATTTTTTGAACTTCCATTTAATGTTGGCCCGCCAACTAAATCTAGATAATAATTTATGTTTTTACCTTTATGGTATTCAATTAAACCGGGATTATACACTTCTCCATAAACATTAACTGTCCCAGATGATTGCCTCACAACAACACTATCCCCTGGCATAAGAGGGACATTCTTATTTTTCCATGCTACTTTTATCCACTTTTCTTTTTTTTCATTATTAACGCTGTTGATATATTCATTTTTAACAATTTGCTCATACTCATTTTGATCATCGTTTAAACTGTTACTGCTCATTGTATTATATCTATCCTGGACTTTTATTTCTTCTCCCGAGAATTTCTTATCTCTAAAAATGGTAACTCCATTATCAAGTGCTTTATCTGTCAAGCCCCCCGCCCTAGATAATAAGGAATTTAAAGTTTCTCCTTTGCTCGTAATTGGGTATGATCCAGGTATTTTCACTTCACCGATTATTTGAACGTTTGTTTTTTTAAAATAATTTGGATTTGCGTGAATTATAAACCTGTCTAAATTCTGTAAATTGATATCCATTGAATCGTCAGTAAGAAGATTTTTTAAGTTTACTGGGATTACTTTTTCAAATGGATTCTTAGCGTCTCTTCTAATTATTTCGGCCTTTTCTTGAAATACGGATTTGAGAAAGGTTGAGTCATTTAAACCTCCGCTTAAATCAATTAGATCTTTTATTGTCATTCCTTGTTTGAAATAATACTGACCAGGTTTTTTAACTTGACCAATTATTTCAACGCTGCTCTCAAAGCGAGGAATGCTTTTAACTGTAATAATATCTCCATTTTGAACCTTAAAAGAATCGGATTGACTGTATTCTATATAATAATTTTCATTAAATATTTTTTTATTTTTTCTTTTCTCAATTGGCACAATCCGACTTAGGCCAATAACTGAAGAAGCATTAGCACTAAGACCACCTGAAAATGTAATTAAATCTTTGACAGATTCACCCTCTCTTGACTCATAAATTCCAGGACGAACAACTGAAGAACAAATATGCACCGTTGACAATCTTGGGGCAACAAATACTAAGTCCTTATCCCTTAAATGAATATTTTCAGGCAAATTGCCCTTGAGCAAGTAATCATACAGGTCTACATTTACTGACTCGTTGTTTTCGCGCTTAATTACAATATTTCTTAAAGATCCTGTGGTATCAATGCCCCCAATTTGTATCAACGCTGTGATTAAATTTGAAAAGGTATTAAGGGGATATAAACCGGGATGGATTAATTCTCCTACAAAATTAACATTTACTGATTTCAATTTTCCAAGAGATAAATCTAAAAATGATGATGGATTACCAGTTCTCAAAGTTGAGTAAACTTTTGAGAATTCATTTAGAACATAATTTTCAGCTTCATTTAAAGTTTTTCCAGAAATGAATAATATGCCAACCTTCTCATCATAGATTTTGCCATCTTTATCAACATTATATTCTAATCTTAGTTGAGTAGCGCCCCACAAGGATACTATGACTTCATCTCCGGGACCAATAACATAATCTATTGGTGCAGGTAAATTTTCCCAGTAAAACAATGTATCAGATCTATTAAAAAAACTATATCCAAAATATTTATTGGATGGGATTAAACTATCACTGGAAGTGCTAAATTTTCTATTGAAAGGAATGAGGTTATTCCTCATTGTATTGCTTTGCAACGATTGATTGCCAGAAACACTTCTTTCATTGGTACTTATTTTTTCTTTTTTAAATTTTTCATATTCATTTCTTAGCTTGTTTAAATCCTGCAAGGATTGACCATTCAAAACGAATGCCGTTAAGCAAAAAACTAATAATGTGAATAAATGTTTATATAATGTGTATGCCATAATCAGTGTTTATATCTTTTTAAATAATTAATAAATTATTTGATTTATATCGAAGAATTCCTATTAGCAGCTTATTATTATTTAAAATTTAAAAATACATTTAATATAAACAAATGTATATATTTATAAATATTAGATGAAGTTTTTATAATATTTAATTTTCTCAATTTAAAATTCAATTATAATTTTATAAATTGAATAAGATTATTTATTAACTATTAGGAATTTGTAATGAAAATTTTTGTAACAGGAGGGTGCGGTTTTATTGGTAGCAATTTTATAAAATATCTCAAATCGCAAAAAAACATCAAAATCTTAAACTTCGATAAGCTTACCTACGCTGGAAACAAGAAAAGCTTGAGCGATATCGACGGTTCCAAAGATTATATTTTTGTTGAGGGTGATATTTGTGATAAAAAATTAGTTAGTGATACATTATTTAGTTTTAAACCTGACTGCGTTGTTAATTTTGCTGCTGAGTCACACGTAGATAGATCTATTAGTTCTCCTATGGGATTCGTTAATACGAATATTGTAGGTACAGCCACCCTTTTGAACGCATGTTTATCTTATTTTAATGCAAATAAATTAAAAAATTTTAAGTTTGTCCACATAAGTACTGATGAAGTGTATGGATCACTAGGTAAGAATGGTCTATTTGACGAAAACTCAAACTACAACCCCAGTTCTCCATATTCTGCCTCAAAGGCGAGCTCTGATCATCTAGTTAGATCATGGTGGCAAACTTATGGATTGCCTATAATCATCAGCAATTGTTCGAACAATTATGGGCCGTACCAATTTCCAGAGAAACTAATTCCACTAATGATTATAAATTGCATAAATGAAAAACCATTGCCAATTTATGGAAAAGGTTTAAATATACGAGATTGGCTATTTGTAGAAGATCATTGCATCGCAATTCTTAATTTAATAGAAGAGGGTGTCGTTGGAGATTCATACAACATAGGCTCAAATAACGAGAAATCAAATATTGAAATAGTCCAAACTATTTGCAAAATACTCGACAGCAAACTTCCTCGCAAAAGCGGAAAAACATATAAAGACTTGATAGACTTTGTAGATGACCGTCCTGGTCATGATTTTAGATATGCTATAGATTCTTCAAAAATTAAAAATAAGTTAGGATGGAAACCTTTGAAATCGTTTAACGAAGGTATTAGTGAAACTATTCAGTGGTATCTAGATAATGAATCATGGTGGCGAAATATTCTTGAAAATAATTAAATTTCTGTATGTTAAATATGATTTTAAATACCTCCATCTAAGAGTTTGATGACTAGGCCTAAGCTCGTTCTCCTCCGTCATGGTGAAAGCCAATGGAATCTTGAAAATAGATTTACTGGATGGACAGATGTAGATTTAACAAAAAATGGTGAAAAAGAAGCAATGAATGCTGGAATTCTAATAGCAAAAAACAATATAAAGATAAACATAGTTTTTACATCTTATTTAAAGCGAGCTATGAATACAAGTGATATATGCTTAAAACATATAAAAAACCATGATATTAAGGTCTATAATGATTGGAGATTAAATGAAAGACATTATGGCAATCTGCAAGGTTTAAATAAGTTCGATATTTCTAAAAAGTTTGGGGAAAAACAAGTTAAGATTTGGAGAAGAAGTTATGATGTACCTCCACCAAAAATGAAAGAAGATGATAAGCGTCATCCGAAATATGATAAACTCTACAAGAATATTAATCCACAATATTTACCATCTGGAGAATCTCTCAAAGATACATTAAATAGGGTGAAGCCACTTTGGGTGAATGAAATATTGCCCTTGATTAAAAAAGGGGAAAACTTAATGATCGTAGCTCATGGTAACTCCCTAAGAGCTATGGTCAAAATGCTTAAGAACATAAGCAACAGTGAAATTGTAAAATTAAATATACCTACAGGCATTCCATATGTATTTGAATTTTCGAATAAATTTAAATTACTAAAGGACTATTATTTTGGCAACGAGGAAGAAGTTCAAAAGAAGGCTGATTTGGTTGCAAATGAGGCCTTATCTAAACACTAGCATAAAGAGTCTAAGGCGCTTAGAACTTCATTCTGAGTATCTTCGCTCAAATATGGATGCATTGGAAGCGACAATATTCCTTCAGATATCTTTTCCGAAACAGGAAAATCACCAATTTTATACTCAAATTTCTTATAACCTTCTTGTATGTGAACTGGGAGCTTATAGTAAACCATCGAGGGTATTCCCCTGTCGTCCAATTTTTTAATGACATTCTCCCTAGCGATATGATCTGGTATTAAAATTGAATATTGCGCCCAGGATGATAGATATTTATGAGGAACATGGGGATGAATAAACATTTTGTTTATATTTTGTGTATAATACTTTGCTACATGGTTTCTTGATATAAGCTCTTTATCAAAAATTTCTATTTTTTCGAGCAGAACTGCCGCTTGAATTGTATCTAATCTACCATTAATTCCAATACGTACATTTTCATACTTATCTTTTCCACCTCCATGGACACGTATGGATTTCATTTTTGTAGCTAACTCTTCATTATTTGTGAATATTGCTCCACCATCACCGTAACAACCTAACGGCTTTGCTGGAAAAAAAGAGGTTCCAGCAACATATCCAAAAGAACCGGCGCGCTTTTCATTTATTTTTCCTCCAAAACCCTGAGCTGCATCTTCAATAATAATTAAATCATTTTCTTTCGCAAATTTCTCGATTAATCTATATCTTGCTGGCAAACCAAACAGGTCAACGGGCATTATAGCTTTTGGTTTTAGATTTTTTAAATAAGCTAATTCTAAAGCATTAGATAATCTTTCAGGATTTATGTTAAATGTTTTGTCATAAATATCACAAAAAACAGGCGTAGCGCCCACTAGAGCAATAACTTCAGCGGTAGCTATATAAGTAAAGGGGGTAGTTAAAACCGCATCTCCTGGTCCAATGTTTGCCGCTAGCAATGGGATAAGTAATGCATCTGTTCCAGAAGAACAGCTTATGCAGTGCTTTACACCAACATAATCTGCCAACTTCTCTTCCAATTCATAAACCTCTGGTCCCATAATGTATTTACCGTGGTCAAGTATTTTTTTTAATCGAATATCGATATTTTCTCTTATTTTTCTTTGTTGACTTTTTAAATCAATAAATTGCATTTTATCTCGTTTGTTTCTCTCACTTTAAACTATAAATTTATCTTAGTATGAAATAAAAAAAGACAATGAACGAAATTAATTTAAAATTAAAAGAACAAGCAAACAATTACCCATCTTTAAAGCTTTCAGATAGGCAATTGTGTGATTTAGAGCTAATTATGAATGATGGATTTAACCCACTTACAGGGTTTATGTCTAAAGACGATTACAGCTCCGTTATTCAAAATATGAGGCTGAAAGACGGTTCTTTGTGGCCTATACCAATTACATTAGATGTAGATGACAAATTTGTTTTAGAAATATCTAGCTCTTCAAAAATAGCGCTACGCAACAAAGAAGGATTTGTATTAGCTCTCCTCAAAATCAAAGATATTTGGGAGCCAGATCTTTTGCTTGAAGCACAATCAATTTTTGGAACCATAGATACAAAACATCCCGGTGTACACTATCTATTAAAAAGTAGTAAAAAAAATTATATTGGTGGCAAAATTGAAAAAATCTCAATCCCACACCATTATGATTATCGAAATCTTAGACATACTCCCACCGAGCTAAAAAATATTTTTAAAAATAAAAAATGGGATAAAATAATAGCTTTTCAAACACGAAATCCGCTACATAGGGCCCATTTTGAACTTACCATGCGAGCCATGGAAGATTTAAATGCAAATCTTTTAATTCATCCTGTTGTTGGAATGACAAAACCTGGTGACGTGAATCATTATACTCGTACGAGGTGTTATAACCACATCATGAAAGAGTATCCTAAGGATTCTGCTTTTTTAAGTCTTCTACCGCTCGCCATGCGTATGGGTGGACCGAGAGAAACACTCCTGCATGCAATAATTAGAAAAAATTATGGTTGTACGCACTTAATTGTTGGAAGAGATCATGCTGGTCCTGGTTTAGATTCTAACAATAAACCATTTTATGGGCCCTATGAGGCTCAAGATTTGCTCAAAAAATATCAAGATGAGCTTGGAATTGAAATGGTGCCATTTAAATTCATGATATTTCTACCTAAAAGTGGAGAATACAAAGCTATTGATGAGATAGTCGAAGGTGAAGAATATAGAACGCTATCAGGAACCCAATTAAGAGAGCTTTTGGATCAAGGTAAGGAAGTGCCCGAATGGTTCACATTTAGAAGCGTAGCGGATGAATTAAAGCTATCAAACCCGCCTTTGACAAAGAGAGGTTTAACGATTTTCTTTACCGGTCTGTCTGGTTCAGGGAAATCAACGCTTGCAAACGGTTTAGTTACCAGGCTTCTTGAGGAGGGCTCACGTCCTGTAACCCTTCTGGATGGAGATGTAGTCAGAACTCACCTCTCAAACGAACTTGGATTCTCAAAAGAACACCGATCAATTAACATTAAACGAATAGGCTATGTGGCAAGCGAAATCACAAAAAACGGTGGAGTTGCTATTTGTGCACCAATCGCACCCTACCGAGATGATCGGGCATACAATAGAAAGCTTATTTCTAATAAGGGTGGATATCTAGAAATATTTGTTAATACTCCCCTAAAAAAATGTGAAGAAAGAGATTCTAAGGGTCTATATGCGTTGGCAAGAGAAGGTAAAATTAAAGAATTTACAGGGATTTCAGATCCTTACGAGGAACCAAAAAATGCTGAAATCGTTATAAACTCTAGTGGCGTCAGTCCTAAAAAGTTAGTTAATGAAATATACGAAAAGATTGTTGATATGGGTTACATAAGGAGGGTTAAATGAAAGGTATAATTCTAGCAGGCGGATCAGGTACACGACTTTATCCAAGCACACTTGCAACGAGCAAACAGCTGTTGCCAGTATACGACAAACCAATGATTTATTATCCACTTTCAATGTTAATGCTTTCGGGTATTCGAGAGGTGTTGATCATATCCTCCTCTGAAGATTTACCAAAATATAAATCATTACTTTCAGATGGCAATTCAATTGGAATGAAATTTTCTTACAAAATTCAACCTTCACCCGATGGACTAGCACAAGCTTTCATACTTGGTGAAGAATTTATAGGTAATGAAAATGTATGTTTAATACTTGGTGACAATATTTTCTATGGTACCGATCTACCACATACACTTAGAACAACTGTTCATGACGTTAATGAATCAAATACAGCCACCGTATTTGGATATTATGTGAATGATCCCGAGAGGTATGGAGTTGTTGAGTTTGATGATAATGATAAAGCCATTTCTATTGAGGAAAAACCTTCTAGTCCAAGAAGCAACTATGCAGTATCAGGTCTTTATTTTTACCCAAATGACGTTGTAAGTATTGCTAAAAATCAAAAACCTTCTCAAAGAGGCGAACTTGAAATTACTGATACAAATAAAATTTATCTTTCAGAAAAAAGATTAAAAGTTGAAAAATTAAGCAGAGGGTATGCGTGGTTAGATACTGGAACGCATGATTCTTTATTAGAGGCCTCTCAGTTCGTTCAGATTTTAGAGAAAAGGCAAGGCGTTAAAATTTCATGTATTGAAGAAATAGCTTTCAGGATGAATTACATTGATAGAAACCGTCTTTTAAAACTTGGAGAAAAAATGAAAAATAATCCCTACGGTCAATATTTGATGTCTATTGCTGAAAATAGCTAACTATTTAACTTTTAAGTAACTTTTTAATTCTTTCGGTCAACTCATCTCTGGTTCTTCTAAAATCAACCAAATCTTCTAAATTTAAATCCCACTTTTTAAATGGATCTTTTATGCTCCAGTGAATTTGCTTGACTTTACCAGGAAAAACGGGGCACGCTTTGTTAGCATTATCACAGACTGTTACGATAATATCCATGCCTTTGTTAATAAAAAGTGAAATTGGATCTGATGTATTGGATGAAATGTCGATACCTATCTCCCTCATGACGGTAATAGCTGCTGGGTGAACCTTTGTTGGGCGAGAACCTGCGCTGTAAACTTCAAATTTATCGCTAGCTAAGTGTCTCAATAGCCCTTCAGCAATTTGAGATCTACACGCATTTTCTGTGCAGATAAAAATTATTTTATCTTTTTTTATCATCTCAAAACTTATGAATTTGTCATTAACCTATAATAAACATTAAAATTCAATTAAATTTTAACATGGATAATAATAAAAACGAGCCACTGTTTGTAAATCCTTTGGAAACCTCTAAAGGGTTAACAATTAACGATTTAAACAAATACCTTC